>Ga0206871_10117_pt1 | contig 21423 bp, 22 predicted proteins | sample Alteio_BWOrgCont_33_FD_152627 | JGI IMG/M metagenome (GOLD analysis project Ga0206871, IMG submission 152627) | Enriched cells from forest soil in Barre Woods Harvard Forest LTER site, Petersham, Massachusetts, United States -... | ecosystem: Environmental > Terrestrial > Soil > Temperate forest >...
CAGTCGCTGTCAGTATCGGAATACGTCGGCTGCTTTCACGCGAATCCATATACACGATCAAGCTGGTCGCTCGCCGGCATTTTATTCCCGAAGCGATGCACGCAAATATGTTCCTTGTGCGCCGCGCCAACGAGGTTATGGATAAGGACATTTTGATCCTTCCCTCCAATATGAGTTTCGACGCATTCCTGAGAATGGTAGATCACAACGGCAGGATGCGCCATGTCGTGGTTACAAAGGGAAACGCTGTTTTTGGCGTTCTGCGTGTCAACACCGGCCTGCGGCAGGGGCTTGAAGGATCGTACACGGGTGTGACACTGGGCGAGGTGGCGGCACGCAATTTCATAATTGCGCGGGAAGAAGACGTCATGTTCAAAGTTATAAGCCGCATGTCGCGCAAAAAGGCTGTTATGGTTATTGTCACGCGTGGTCGCGGGTTGCCCCGCGCTTCCGACGTAATCGGCCTGATCACGAAAGAGCACATTGCCGATTCAGTTTCGGAAAGTATTAGCCCAAACACGTCGGGAGCCAGTTCCTATCGCGAATCGACGTCGCACAATAATCGGAATGACCATACTTAAGGGACCAAAGCTAAAGCGATGCCACTAATAGAGCCTTAAGGAGCATCTATTGCTAGCTGGAAGTTCAGCGTGAAGATGTATATTTCATCGGCGGGCGGAAGCAATCATTAGCTGTACAGTTCAGAAGGGAAGGGTCTTTATATGAGGTCCATCGGCGTATCACAGGCGATTGCCTTTTTGATTGCTGCCACGATTTTGGAGGTGAGCGGGGACGCGGTCATCCGAATCGCGTTGCATACCCACGCAGACCTAACAGCGATGAGAATTTCGACATTCGCTTTGGGCGCAGTCCTGGTATTTGGTTATGGAACGTTCTTGAATCTCGCGCCTCTCGAATTTCGAGACGTGGTTGGCCTTTACGTCGCTACTTTATTTATTGTTTGGCAGGTCATCAATTTTGCATTCTTCCGAACCCTACCAAATCTTCCTACACTGGCTGGCGGAGGCTTGATTGTGGTCGGCGGCGCCATTGTTTCATTTTGGAAGCCATAGGCAAATCAAACTCAATCGGTCTTACCCGCCTTACCGGGGCTTTCAGCAAGAAGGTCGAAAACCTCGAGCCGCCGCGGCGTCCACTTCTGCCACTACAATTTTGTGCGCCTGCACAAGAGCCTACGATTCACCCCTGCCAGATAGGAAGGATTTCTGATAGGTTTTGGACGCCTGAGGAATTGCCCACGGTGAAAAAATCATGAGCAATATCGAAAAAGCCGGGGCGATGAACCTTTCCCGACGCAAGGCGCTGGTCGGCATGGCGGGGCTGATGGCGGGTTCGCCCGTTGCCCCGGGCTGGGCCGAACTCGATCCGGGCGTTCCCCTGCGCGACGTCATCCGCATCAAGACTCTGCCCGAGATGCGGACGAGTTTCGACTTCCAGCCCGTTTTCGTGGGCAATCTGACGGCGTCGATTTCCGAGTATACGGCGCATGGCGACGGCTCGGAGTTCACTCTCCGGCGCAATCGCCAGGCCTTCGATTGGGTCGATATCGTGCCGACACGCGCGCCCATCCCGGAATCGCAGGTCGATCTCTCGCAGGATCTCTTGGGCGCGCACATGAGATTCCCCATCATCGTCGGGCCGTCATCCGGCCAGAACGGCCTGCATCCCGAGGGAGAAGGCGGGATGTACAAAGGTGCCACCGCGGCCAACATCGCGATGGTGCTGACGAGCGCCGCTGGTGCAACGATCGCAAAGCTCACCACTGCCACGCCCGGCGGCACAATGTGGTCGCAGCATTATCCGTTGGAGAATCTGACCGCCGACGCGCGGGCGCTGGATGGCATTCAAAGCGCCGGCAGCAAGTGCCTGTTCATCACCTGCGATGAAGCAGCCGCCGTCTATGAACGCACCCTGCTGATCCGCAATCTCGGCGGGCGGGCGACCGGCGGCGGATTCATGCCCGGGGGCAATGGCGCCGCCGCCGCCGCGGCCATTGCTGCTGCCAAGGCTGCCGCCGGAGGTCCGCCGGTTCCAGGTTCGGTGAAGTACCGGGTCAGCGACCGGTTCTTGTGGTATTCGTGGCAATACATTGACGCCGCGCGGAAGGCTTACAAAGAAAAGTTGGTCATGAAAGGGATCGTCGACCCGGAAGATGCTCGGCTGGCAATCGACCACGGTGCAGATGCGATCCTTGTGTCGAATCATGGCGGCCGATCGATGGATTACGGTCCATCGACCTTGGAAGTCCTGCCGGAGATCATGGCGGCCGTAAATGGCCGGATTCCTGTCCTGTTCGACAGCGGCATCCGCCGCGGCGCCGACATTTTCAAGGCGCTCGCTTTGGGGGCCAGCGCCGTCTGCCTCGGGCGGACGGCACGTTGGGGACTGGGAGCCTATGGTTCCTCCGGAGTGCAGCGCGTGGCCGAGATTCTGCAGCAGGAGCTCATCCAGGTGTGTGCAGCCGCCGGCTGCGCCAAGCTGTCGGATATTAACAAGTCGATGGTGAAGACTCACTTTGTCTAGGCTGCTGCCAACTTCCCGGTGGGCAGCGGCTCGCTTATGATATTTAGGCGTCGTTGTCCGCTTTAAATGCTGTAACGGCAGAGCGAAAAAGCGCGTAAAACAGCGTGCCAACAAGAGTCATTCCGATCGCGTGGCGTAGATACGGATTGCGAACGCGCTCGAATGTTGCTTCCGCCCAATGAAGACCGCGGATAAATCCGCTCGCAGCTACACCTGTCATCGCGCCCAAAAACGCGTATAGCAAAAGGATATAGAGGGGAGCCGCGTTTTCCGCCATCGCGGATATTGGCGGCATGTCGAATGCCGGCCTGAGACCGAGAAACAGTCTCGAAATGAAAGTCGCGGTGCCCGTTGCTAAGGCAACAGGTAGAAACGTGCGCACACTTATCTCAGGTAACATCAGCTCGATTGCGAACATCACGCCGCCAATTGGCGTATTAAAGGTCGCCGCAATTCCAGCACCCGCGCCAGCGGCCACAAGTGTGATTCTCTGCCAGGCTTCCATGCGAATGATCTGGCCGATGGTCGAACCCAGGGCCGCACCAATCTGGATAATAGGACCCTCCCGCCCGACCGCTGCCCCACTACCGATCGACAATGCGGAAGCCAGGGATTTCACGACGACGACGGCTGGCCGAATGCGCCCTTCCTTGTAAAAGATGGCATCCATCACTTCGGGCACACCGTGCCCGCGTGCTTCGGGAGCAAATGTCTTCACAAGAAAGACGACGCCCATTCCGCCAATAACGGGAACGAGGATGACGAATGCCCCCCAAGGGCTCGCCGGTGTATAAATGTTCGCGTTGTAGAGAACCGAGAACTGTCCGAGGAAAAAGAGATTATGGACGAAGCCGATCAGCCCTCGAAATAGAATTGACCCGAACCCGGTAGCTATTCCTACGGCGATGGCAATGAATGAGAGAGTCAGGAGCCCAAAGGGCCGGCCTGTTAAAAGGCGCTTCATGAATGATTACTATCCTAACTGCCGATCTTTGCTTACCGCAAATGCTTTATTGTGGTCCTGTCCGCCCGCATTCTCGGACAGCAGATCAGGGATTCCATGGTGCGGTGTTTCCGGTCAATGTAATTTGTCAGGCGCTGTGGAAACGACCGTCGAAAGCCCATCGCTCGGCATACTTGATTTGCAGGAGACCACCCAAACATCATACAGGGGATGATCCATTCCATTGAGGCCTGGATTCGAAGCATACATCCAGCCGGAAAATACCCGCTTCAGTCCTTGCTCCGGCTGATATTCATTTATCTGCAAAAAGGCCACGGTTTGCGGCGGTTCAGACGGCGGCGTCGAATAGCAATACCGGGCGATGATGGTGAGCGTAGCAAATGTAACTGGCCTTCCGATTTGGGCGACGATGTCCGTGGCGTGACCGCTTATCTTGTCGAGACCACGCAAGATGAGTGTATTTGGCGTCTCAGCGTCCGATCCGTTCCGGCCATCCAACTCTTGCGACGCCGTCGGTGCGTCTTTGGCAATTGCTTCAAATGTCTGAGCGCCAAGCATCATTCCCAAAACTGCTGCAACCCAGCGCTCATTTCTACTTGCCATGGACCATTACCGCTCCCACCTCTCCAAAAGTGAAAGAAGCGCAAATTGCTCCACCCGATCGACCGAAGCGACTTCAGGAAGACGCGCCAGCGGTAATTGTGGTCACGCCGCGGCGATTCTGCGCCCAACAATCTTCATTGGATTCCGTGCAGACCGGACGTTCCTTTCCGTAAGACACGGTCTGCAAGCGGCCCATGGAAACACCAAGACTGGCCAGATATTCTTTTACGGCATTGGCTCTGCGCGCGCCCAGTGCAAGATTATATTCGCGGGTGCCGCGCTCGTCGCAGTGACCTTCAATTGTGATCTGGACGGATGGATACCGGTTGAGCCAGGTGGCTTGCTTTTGCAAAGTGTTCTTGTCGCTGTCCTCGACGTTATATTGGTTATAGGCAAAGTGAACCGTGTCGCCCACATTGACCTTAAAATCCTGCACGCTGCCCGGAATGATGCGGGAAACCACCGATGCCGTCGGCGCGGCGGCTGTTCGCGGTGCCGGTGGAGAAGCCGGTGGTGGCGTCGAGACGGCTTGCTGCTTGGTCGTACACGCAGCCAATGCAACCAGCATAGCGCAACCGGCAAGGTTCGTTATTCCCGAACGGATCGACATGGGTGTATTTCCTGTTTTGATATAGTGGCTGGGCAATATAGTCCTTGGTCAGGGGCGATTCAGATCACGCCCTAGTCACAGCCTGCGCTGACTATAGTCAGAGTTTCTCAAATTTAATTTGCGTGCGGCATTTGGAACCTTTGTTAGAATAAGCGATGCGACGTTCCACGGTCCCCTCCAGGCCTTCTGCAAAAGCGCGGTGGCCGGAGATTCGCGCCCGACCTTTCGATCGGGAGAGGGATCCGTCTACCCAAATCGAGAATTTGCTGTCGCGCAAACAGCAATCAAAGCTTCGGGCTATTGCGACCGTTCTGGAATATCAACGCAGTAACAACACGGTGTTTTCCGAAGGCGAAGATGCCCATTTTGTTTATTCGGTAGTTGCGGGCGTTGTCCGTGTTACCCGACACTCCGACAGCGGAAGGCGCCAGGTTCTGGCCCTAATGCTGCCCGGCGATTTATTTGGACTGCCGGATGCGGGGCTCTACGTCAATTCCGCGGAAACAGTCTGTCCGGCAACGCTATACCGGGTTCCCTGGGCGCAGCTACGCGAAATGCTATTGCGCGAGCCAGAAATGCAGATCAATCTTTTGATTCGCGTGGCATTTGACCTGCGGCAAGCGCAGCGGCGCATAATGATTTTGGGCCAACACAACGTTGCGCAAAGGCTATCCTCATTCCTCCTAGACTTTATGCAGCATTCTGATTTTTACGACGCTAGGCGGCGCCTGTTGACCTTGCCACTCACGCGCTTTGACATTGGCGATTATCTCGGAACCGCGCCGGAAACTGTAGCGCGCGCCTTTGCTAGGCTGGAAAAGGCCGCCCTGGTGCGCCGCCATTCATCCCGCGTGATCGAAATCCGCAACGCAGATGCATTGCGGAGTTTGGTTGGTGGCCGCCGCCGCGTATCTCCTCATTGAATGTCTGCGAGCCACGGGTGAAGGCGCAAAAACTGGGGCTGAAGAGGCACTTTTTAGAAACAAGCGAGGCTGACGATTTTAGAGGTCCAATAATATTGCAGAGATTGTGCCCACGGCGTGGGAGGCACGACCCGGTTAGCCGTAGCTATCTATTTACCTCCCGATGAACAAGGCGGTTACCGTGCTAGACCTCATGACCCCTGCTCCACGGAGACTGGAACGACGTCCTTGCGACCCGGACGGCAGATTCATCGTCAACGGCGGTATAGCCTTCGCCCCCAAAGAATTCTTATGAATAGCAAAAAATGGATGCGGTAGTATGGCATTGAGCCACACTAGTGTCCGTGCGATCGCGTGCCTTGATTTACATCAAGGTGGCACAGGAATATGGATTCCGTCCGTTCGGATCGATGGCAGGAACGCCAAAGTCTCGCCAAAATCGCTACCAATCCAGGCGGATACAGGCCTCTGCCAGTGACCGCAATGGGCGGACGTCAAAAAGACTGCCGCCAAAGCGCGCTAACCACCGAAAAACGTCAGCCTTCCCACGTTGGCAAAATTGCCAGACAGTTTCGCGCGGAAAAAGGCCCCGGGCGATGCGCCGCGGGGCCTTATGTTGCGTCCCAACCTTAATGGCCTGCGGTCATCGAGCCGCTGGCGCTGGCTCCGCTCGACATCGAGCCGCTGGTCATCGAACCGCCCATCATCGCGCCCGTGGGTTTGGGCTTTTTCTTCTTGTCGGTCATCTTGGCGCCGGCCGTCATCTTGCCGCTGGTCATCGTGCCGCTGGCGGACCCGCTCGTCATTGTGCCAGTGGACATCGAACCCGAGGCGGACTGCGCCATGGCCGAACTGGCAACCGCAATGCTCAAGGCGGCGGCAGCCGCAAAAATCACAAGTCTGGACATTTCATACTCCAAAATATGGCCGCATCGCCGCGGCCGTGCTGCTTCACTTTCGTGAAACCTCGTTGGGCGCGCCGAACGGCGCACCATGTTTTTTGCGGTTTCAAATTCCCGCATACCATTCATAACCGCGGTCTTCCCAATAGCCGCCGCGCCCGCCGGCAATGCTGGCGAAGCCGCTCACGATCTCGATGTGCTGGACATATTTGGCATGCTTGTAGCCGAGCTGGCGTTCGACCCTGAGGCGCAGCGGCGCGCCATGCGCCACCGCCAGATTGCGGCCGTTCATGCCATAGGCGATGATGGTCTGGGGATGGAAAGCATCATTGAGATCGATGCTTTCGTAATATTGGCCGGGGCTTTGTTCGCCGCCCTTGGAGGCTTCGCCGTCCAGATTGTCGGCGCAATGAAACACCGCATAGCGGGCGCCCGGCAGCATTCCCGCCGCCGTCAGCAAAAGGCCGAGCTGCACCCCCGTCCACATGCCGATCGCGGTCCAGCCTTCGACGCAATCATGCTTGGTAATCTGGGTGCGGGCGGGAAGGCGCCTGAGATCGCGGATGGAAAGCGACAAGGGTTTGCGCACCAGGCCGTCCACCCGCAGACGCCAGTTGGCGAAGCCTTGCGCGACGTGGGCGTTGTAATCGTCGGTCCCCGGATCGAGCGTGCCATTTGGTTTGAAGGTGGGGGAGATATCCTTCATCGCATATTCGGGAGCCATGCGCCCGGGGATCAGCAGGGCCCGCTGGCTCAGACGCGTCCAATCTTCGACGGCATGGAAGACATGCGCGAAATCGGGACTGAGGGTCAGATTGTTGACGTTCCAGATCAGCGCGCCGGCGCCGCCCACCGCTGCCGTCATCGCCGTGCGGCGCGAAATTTTGCCCCAGTCCGCCATCACTCATGCTCCCCCGGAACGGTGAAATAGCCGGTGATCATGGAGCGGACTTCATTGAAGACGCCCGCAATGAAAACCTCGGCGACATGCACGAAGACGAAGAGCAGGATCAGGCCGGCAGACAGGAAATGCAGGCTGCGCGCGCTCTGCCGCCCGCCCAAAATATCGAGCGACCAGGGAAAGATGGCATTGAAGGCGGGCGACATGGTCAGGCCCGTCACCACCATCAGGCAAATCAGCAGGAGCACGCCCAGATAGGCCAGCCGCTGCAGCACATTGTAGCGCTTGGCCGCTTCGCCGGTGGGATGCTTGAAGCGGATATGGTCCAGGATCGATCGCGGAATGGTTTTCAGGTCGGCGGCGCTGGGCACAATATCGCGCTGCAGATGGCGGCGGCGAAGACTCCAGACCAGATAAACCAGAAGGTTTATCGCCAGAATCCAGGCGAACAGGAAATGCCAGTGGCGGGCGTCGGCCAGGTCCTGGAAACTGGGAATGGTCATCCAGGCGGGCCAGCCGCGTGCGCTGTATTCGCCGCCCGTTTGCGACCAGCCCAGAACGCCGGTGGTGTCGAATTGCCAGGCGCCGATCTGGGTGATGCCATGCGTGGTGCCGTCCGCGGCATCGACGCTGCCGAGCGCAAAGAAGGGCGTGTCGGCGTCGGCGCCATACCGTCCCCAATAAAGCCGGGGATGGGCGTTGAAGATATTGAGGCCGCTGCCCAGCAGGAACAGGATCGCCAGCGCATTGATCCAGTGCCAGGCCCGCACCCAGGCGGTATGGCGATAGAATATTTCGCGCCGCGGGCGGGACGGTTCATTGGCAAGGACGGTATCGCTCATGGCTCCCATCGCGACATGTGTGCCCCCAGATAACACCAGGATGCCTCCCCATTGTTATAAGGCATTCGCGCCGTAACGGGCGCAGGTTACCGGGCTGGACAAAGAAATTCTGGCCCCAAGGGCCGGAGTTTGGCACCAATTATGGCAGGGAGGCAGGAGGCAAGTGATAAGTCGCGGGTACTGGGCGGCGGCCATACCGGACACCATGCCCCAAAATAGGGATTCGCTGCTGGCGGCCATCGGCAGAGCCAAATGCTGGGTGGATGAGCTGGTGGCCGGCGCCAGCCTAGTCGCCATCGCGAAGCGGGAAGGGAAGGGGGAGCGTCAAATCCGGCTGCTCATTCCACTAGCGTTCGTGGCGCCCCAAACCGTCAAAGCAATTGCAGCCGCCGACACACCGCCCATCACAATCACAAACCTAGCGAAAAGTGTGCCGCTGGTTTGGTCCGGTATTATGGCGCAAACGCCGGAAGCACCCGGCAGCGCCCATCCCCACATATCCAGCCATGACTAGGAGTGATCCGTGATGGTCGAGGAATATTCTAGCCGTCTGCGTCGGGCTGAAATCGGTCACCATCACCATGTCGCTGGGGCCTATTTGCTCCGATACGCTCAGGAGGCGTCATGGCGGGAGGATAATCGCCGCGTCACCAACGGCGAGCAAACGCAACGTGTGGCGCATTTAGCGATGAAACGCGGGCCTAGTGTTGATTTCTCAGGTTATTGGCAACGCCATGTTTAAGTCTGCCGCCTAACCAGCAATGGAACGATCCGGCCCTACGACTGTTAACAGTGTAGGAGGCGGGATTTATGTCTAATGCCACTAAGCCATTTTCAGCAGAATTAGCGTCGAGATATAAGCGTATAGCTTCTGACCTTAGCGCTGCATCTGCAACTTTACTGAAACAACCAGAGAAAACTCATGGCGTTGGTGAGCGGTTGGCGCTTCTTGTAAAGCAAATGAACAAAGACTCCTTCAAAGGAGATTAGTTTCTTCCATTGAACACCACGGCCCTTCCGGTAGCTGCCAAACACAGACACCCTTGGTCCACGCCACGCTTTCAACCTTGCCGCGCCGCGCTCGCATCCGAAGGGTCTGCACCACTCGCAGCGCCACGGTCTGAGCTAACACCTTGTCGGATTCGGAAAGTCCCTTAGCCCGGATAACCCGTAGCGCAAGCTAGCGTGTGTCCAGCGGGCCTTCCGTGGCAGGCGCGTCCATGCAGATTTTGGTTGTCTCTCCCCGCCGTAGGACTCGGTTTAGGTCCGCATAGGGCGGCAGATGTCGCCCCTCATGAATATCCCAGCTTACGGGTACTCAGTTTTTCGACCCATTCCGGGTCTCGGTGATCGAAAAACGCCGTTCCCGTCGTATCCAGGCCTGCGATCGCCGTCATGTCGGCATCACTGAGTGCGAAGTCGAACACCGCGAAGTTCTCTTGCATCCTAGCTTTGTTTACGGATTTTGGGATAACGACAATGTCGCGTTGGATGTGCCAACGCACAATAATCTGGGCAATGGATTTTGAATATTTAGCGCCGATCGCCCTTAGCGTGGCATTCTGGAATATCCCTTTTTTTCCTTCCGCGAAGGGGGCCCAGCCTTCGTGCTGGATCTTGTATTTGTCCAAGACCTTGCGCGCTTCAATTTGTTGATGGAACGGGTGGGTTTCGATCTGGTTGACCGCCGGCACCGTGCGATTGTGCAGCACGAAATCCACGATTCGGTCCGAGTAAAAATTGCTGACGCCGATGGCCTTGAGGGTGCCGGCGTCGTTCAGTTCTTCCATCGCTCGCCACGCCCCGTAAACATCACCATATGGTTGGTGGATCAAATAGAGGTCGACATAATCCAGCTGCAGCTTTTTCAGAGAATTTTCAACGGCCCGTTTGGCGCCCTCGTAGCTAGCGTCTTCAACCCACAGTTTGGTCGTGATAAAGAGTTTGTCGCGCGCGACGCTGCTTTTTTTCAATGCGTTGCCGACTTCCTGTTCATTCAAATAAGAGGCGGCGGTGTCGATCAGGCGGTAGCCCACCTCCAGAGCGTCGGTGACGCTGCGCTCGCACTCGCCAGGTTCGCGCATCTGAAAGACACCAAAGCCCAAGGCCGGCATCTTTACGCCATTGTTCAAAGTGGTTGTCTGCATAATTTTTTCCAGAAAGTTGGGGTGATAACTACTTGGTCGGCTTTGGGCCCTAGCCGTTTAGGCTCAACGCCCGGTCGTCGCTTCCAGTTCCGGTGTGTAGCGGTCGCCTTGGACGTGGATCTTGGCAGCAGCGTCCTCAATCTTCCGCAGTTCTGCCGGGGTCAGGGTCACATTCGCCGCGCCGAGATTCTCTTCCAAGCGATGCAGCTTGGTTGTACCGGGGATAGGAACAATCCACGGTTTCTGCGCCAACAGCCAGGCAAGTGCGATCTGGGCCGGACTCGCCTTTTTCTCCTCGGCAACCGATTTAAGAATGTCGACCATGGCTTGGTTGGCCGCCATCGCCTCCGCCGTAAAACGCGGTAACCGCCGGCGGAAGTCATTCTCGCCAATTTGGCTGTCCTTGGTCATCGCGCCGGTCAGGAAGCCTTTGCCGAGCGGACTATAGGCGACAAGGCCGATACCCAAATCCTCGCAGGCCTTGAGGATGCCATTGGTCTCGGGGCCACGCGTCCACAGCGAATATTCATTCTGCAAGGCAGTGACGGGCTGTACCACATGCGCGCGGCGCACCGTCTGGGCGCCCGGCTCGGATAGGCCAAAATGCTTAACCTTGCCGGCCTGGATCAGCTCTTTCACGGCTCCGGCAACATCCTCGATCGGCACGGCAGGGTCGACGCGGTGTTGATACAGAAGATCGATGACCTCCACACCCAAACGTTTCAGTGAGTGTTCTACGGCCGTCTTGATATGGTCGGGCTGGCTGTTGAGGCCTGGAAGGCCCTTGCCGCCCGGCGGTTTCGTCGGGTCGAGGTCGAAGCCGAACTTGGTGGCGATCACGACCTGATCGCGGATCGGTTTCAGCGCTTTGCCGACAATCTCTTCATTGGTGAAGGGGCCGTAGACTTCGGCGGTATCGAAGAAGGTCACGCCGCGGTCCGCGGCTTCGCGGACCAGTTTGATCGCATCGGCTTCAGGCAGGGCATGGCCATAGCTGAAGTTCAACCCCATGCAGCCAAAGCCGATGGCCGAGATCTCGAGGCCCTGGCCGAGTGTGCGCTTATCCATTGTCTGTTCCTTCTTCAAAGACTTTGCGGGCGACGGCGATGGCCGTGCTGGCCGGCGGCCAACCGGCGTAAAAGGCGAGATGGGTGATGGTTTCGGCAATCTCCTCGCGGGTGACGCCATTTTCCAAGGCCCGCTTGAGATGGAAGGGCAGTTCATTCTCTCGGTAGAGCGAGATTAGGCAGGTGATGGTGATGAGGCTGCGGTCGCGTGGGCTGAGGCCCGGACGATTCCACACATCCCCGAACAAGACCTTTTCCGTAATCTCAGCGAGGGCAGGAGCGACATCGGCGAAGGGGTGAGCGGACTTGCCCGTCATGACGCGAGTTCTCTCAGATATTCGGCGTCCGTGACTTTTTCGAGCCAGTCGACATTTTTGCCGTCTTTGGATTCCTGGATGGCGATGTGGGAGACAGATGTCTTATCGGTCGCTCCATGCCAGTGTTTCTTGTCCGGTGGGCAGGTCACGACGTCGCCGGGGCCGATTTCAACCTTGGCTTCGCCTTCGCACTGGGTCCAACCCAGGCCCGCGGTCACGATCAAGGTCTGGCCGCATGGATGGGTGTGCCAGGCAGACCGGGCGCCGGGCTCGAAGGTCACTAGCGCGCCGGCAACCGGCGCCGGTCCCGGAGACTGGAACAGTGGGTCAATCCGCACCGATCCAGTAAAATACCCGGCTGGCCCTTTGCTGGAGGGCTGCGATCCGTTGCGTTTCAATTCCATTGGCTGTTCTCCATGGCGGTAATCTAGGCCGGACGATTGTTGGAATTAATCCATAAGAATGGTATGCGGTTATGAGAACTGCTCATGAATAAGACCCGCCAGCTCAACGATCTCCTAGCGTTCCTCGTTGTGGCACGAGAACTCAGCTTCACCCGTGCTGCGGCAAAGCTTGGAGTTTCCCAATCCGCGCTCAGCCACACGGTCAAAGGCCTAGAAGAAAGGCTGGGGTTGCGGCTTTTGACGCGCACGACGCGCAGCGTTTCCACCACTGAGGCGGGACAGCGTTTGCTGCGCCAACTTGGCCCGCGCTTCGATGAGATCGAAGCCGAGCTGGCTTCGATCAGTGAGCTTCGCGACAAGCCGGCCGGCAATATTCGGATTACCACATCGCTCTATGCCGCCGAGACCATTCTGATGCCGGCGCTGGCGAAGTTTCTCTTGGATTATCCGGATATCCACGTCGAAGCGGTCATCGACTCCGCCCTAACCGACATCGTCGCCCAGCGCTATGACGCTGGCATCCGGCTGGGCGAACAGGTCGAAAAAGACATGATCGCCATCAAGATCGGGCCAGAATTAAGGATGGCCGCGGTGGCATCGCCCGGATATTTCGCGGCTCATCCAAAGCCCAAAACACCGCAGGATCTGACCCAGCACAATTGCATCAATCTGCGCTTGCAGACATTGGGAGGTTTGTACACCTGGGAGTTCGAGAAGAATGGCCGGCCGCTGAATGTTCGCGTTGAAGGTCAGATCACTTGTAACGGCGCGAACGCGGTTCTGGCGGCGGCGGAATCGGGCCTTGGAATTGCCTACGCACCAGATGACATGGTGCAGAGGCGGATCGCCGACAAGAAACTAGTGCGGGTCCTGGGAGATTGGTGCCCGGCCTTCCCGGGTTACCATTTATACTATCCCAGCAAGCGACAATCCTCACCCGCTTTTTCACTTTTAATAGAGGCATTGCGCTATCGGAAGTAACGCCTTCAGACGTTGATCGAGTAAGGTGCAACGGTGCATGCCCATTTTACATAATGCGACTTAAGCGAGGGGGCCGCACCTCGCATAAAGCGGATTTCGGTTATTGTTAGCGAGATTTGGGTTGGTCTGGCCGGACAAGATCAACGTGCGAAACGCCCAAAGCCTGCGCCAGTTCATAAAGACTGACAATCGTTGGGTTCCGGCGGCCCCTTTCCAGATCGCTTATGTATTGCTGGCTAAAACCTGATTTATCCGCGAACTGTTCCTGGGTCATCTTGGCGCGTTCGCGCGCCTTCCGAACATTCCGTCCCACCAACACCCGCATGTCCATGCGTGTAGGTCAGCGGATTACATATTCTAAGTTTATCAACTATAATATGTACTTGACTTCTCCCTGCAACGGAAGGAAAAACGGTGGTCGTGTCGCCCAATTGATAGGCCAATGCTTAAGCAGCCGCGCCCTACTGCAACGCCATCAGAATCCCCGGCTGATTATGCTGACGGCGCCGCTATCAAGAAGAAGCGCAAATCAGGGATCCCGACTGGCAATGCGGGAGAGTATCTGGTCATGGGGGAGTTGCTTAGGCGGGGGTATGACGCCCAGCTCGCTGATCGCAACACGCAGGGGTACGATTTGCTGGTTGGTCGCCCCGGTGACGATCGCCTGCAAAAGGTGCAGGTCAAGACAGTCCGGGTCCAACCCTGGTTCATCCGGGTGTCCGACTTCATGGAGCGGCCCGACCAGCCAACGGTGTATGTGCTGCTGGGACCTGAAACGGCGACGGCGGATCACCTGTTGAGGGCAATTGACAGGTTTGTTGACCTGAGCGATCTGCGGGCGCGGTTGGCACCTTTTTATAGTGAGACGGGCCGGCCATCGATCGATCCTGAACTGCTGATCCGGATGCTGCTGGTTGGGTATTGCCACGGGATCCGTTCGGAACGGCGGTTGTGCGAGGAGGTCCACCTGAATCTGGCTTATCGCTGGTTCTGCCGTCTTGGTCTGGATGGCGACGTTCCCGACCATTCCACCTTCTCGAAGAATCGCCATGGCCGTTTCCGCGATAGCGACTTGCTACGGCACTTGTTCGAGGCGGTGCTGTGCCGCTGTGTGGCGGAAGGGTTGGTCGGTGGCGAAGGCTTCGCCGTCGATGCCAGCCTGATCAAGGCCGACGCGAACCGTCAGAGGGGCGTGGAAGGATCGAAGGGCCTCGCACCGGAGATGGCCAGCCGGGCCATCGACGAGTATCTCTCTGTCCTCGACGATGCCGCGTTCGGCGCCGCGACCGAGGTAACGCCGAAGTTCATATCGCCTGGCGATCCCGCCGCCCGTTGGACCGGTGCGCACGGTGGCCTGGCGTTCTTCGCCTATTCTACCAATTATCTAATCGATCTCGACAACGCGATTATTGTGGATGTCGAAGCCTCAACCGCGATCCGCCAGGCTGAGGTGACGGCGGCCAAGACCATGATAGAGCGGGTAGACAAACGCTTCGGCCTGTACCCGGAACGGCTTGCTGCCGATACCGCCTACGGATCGGGCGAGATGCTCGATTGGCTGGTGCACGAACGCGGGATCGAACCTCATATCCCCGTGTTCGACAAATCCAAGCGCACCGACGACACCTTCTCCCGCAGCGACTTCACCTACGACCATGAAGGCGATGTGTACTTCTGCCCTGGCGGCAAAATGCTTACTTGCAAGGGCACGCTGGTGAACGATGGCGACACGCTAATGTATCGGGCCAGCAAATATGATTGTAGACCTGCTCGCTGAAGACCCGCTGCTGCCCGAACACGCCAGCGCGCAAAGTGCCACGCAGCATCTATGAAGGCGCCCGCGACATGACGCGCGATATTGCCAAGACTGAGGCTTACACCGTGTCCCGCCGACAGCGAAAGAAGGTCGAGATGTTGTTCGCACACCTCAAGCGCATCTTGCGCCTCGACCGGCTGCGATTACGAGGTCCCTGTGGCGCCCGCGACGAGTTCCTGCTAGCCGCCGCAGCCCAAAACCTCAGAAAGCTGGTGAAACTGATCTCGGTGCCCCAGACAGCAGTGGCAATTTAAGCTGACTACGCCTCGCGCCCTCGATCCGCAGTCTCAACGCGACGCGATTACTTCGGAGTTTTTCAACAGAATCCGCCAGAAGCTGACGTTTCGTATTCGACTACCGTCCCATCGGCGTTGCCTCGGTACCACCCGGTTTTCCTTGGCATATTCCGACATTTCGAGCTGCAATAAAGCTGTCGATCCACTCTAGGGGGCAGGGAATACTACAATTGTTGCCGATATTCGCGTAATATCTCACGCATTCGAGGCGCAAGGCAATTCCGCCCGACGGATCAAGGCCGCGATAAGCCCGTGAGCGACTAATGAGGAGCTGATATGAAGCAGCTTTTAGCGATTTGCATAATTTGTGCGATGCCGCTTTTGCAAAGTGCGAGGGCGGACAGCCAGCCAAGCCCTGCTCCCGCTGCGCCGGCCGGACAGTCTACACTGACTTGTCAATTCAACAGTGGTCCCAAGGCCGGATATATCCAAGATTTTCGCGGCACCAAAGCGACACCGGCTATTGTCGGCGGGGCGTGCACAGACGGCCAGGGAAGCAATGGCCTCGGAATTCCCGACCGGCCGCAGCAGGCGACGCTTACTTGCCAATATTTCTCCGGTCCCAAGGTCGGCCAGGTTCAGGATTTCCGCGGCACCAAAGCGACACCGGCTATCGTCGGCGGAGCGTGCACAGACGGCCAGGGAAGCAACGGCCTCGGAATTTCCAACCGGCCGCAGCAGGCGACGCTTACTTGCCAATATTTCTCCGGTCCCAAGATCGGCCAGGTTCAGGATTTTCGCGGCACCAAAGCGACACCGGCTATTGTCGGCGGAGCGTGCACAGATGGCCAGGGAAGCAACGGCCTCGGAATGCCGGACAGAAATGGAACCGTTACAACGGGCTTGCAAACGGTCAATGTGATCTGCCGGGCCCCTGAATTATCCGCCGATGCCTCTTTTTCCTACCGGCTCGATTATGTTCACAACACGGTGACCGATCCTGCCGGAAGAGTGCGACCCGTACAGATGACGGACCAGGAAATTACCTGGGATGATAATGGTCCCGATGGCACAGTGAAAAACACTTTGCAGCGCTATTCCGGAAAACTCACGCAGGTAAAATCCAATCAAAGTTTTAGCTTTTCTTGTCAGCCGGGCTAATTCCAAGGATGAGATCGTCGCTGCCGGATTATTTGTTTGGAATTGCGCCATGAGAATAGGCGCTACAGCGATTGCGGTGTTTGCCGGGCTGGCGCTGGGATCGCAGACGTGTCTGGCGCAAACACCAACAGCGGCTCCAGCAGCGCGTGCGCCGAAAGCGACAACAGCACCGAATGACGCTGAACTGCTCTTCTGGCAATCAATCATGAACAGCAAAAGCCAGGATGACTATGAAGCCTATCTGCAAACCTATCCCACGGGCCGCTTCGTAGCGTTGGCGAAGGCGAGGTTAAAATCACTGTCGAGCACGCCAACGACCGCTCAATCATCGCAGAGCCCGGCCGGCACGCAGATTTCAACTGCCTCTGAAGCACAGCGTGGTTTTCTTGGTACAGAATTGCAAGACTTAACGCAGGATCGAGCTAAAACCCTTGGTCTCGACCAGGGTATCGGCGTGGTCATCAGCAATATTGTAAATGGCTCTCCGGCAGAAGCCGCTGGGCTCAAAGTAGGCGATGTGATCACGGCGTTGGATGGCCAGCCAGTCTGGAACAGTGCCGATGCCGTCGATCGTATCCGCAGTTCAAGCGTCGGCAGCACGGAAAACCTTAGCATTCTGCGCAATGGAACGCATCTGGAGATCAAGGTCATCGTCGGCAAGATGACGGAGCAACAAAGTGACCTGTTGGCAGGGCAAGAGGCCTATTCGCGCAAGGATTATGCTCAAGCGATGGCCTGGTTTCGCAAGGCTGCAGATCAGGGACAAAGAGATGCGCAGGCCGTAATCGGCAGCATGTACTATTTCGGCCAGGGTGTGCCACAGGATTATCCTCAAGCCATGGCCTGGTATCGCAAAGCCGCCGATCAGGGGCAAATTGACGCCGTGGCCGCAATCGGCAACCTCTACTATTTCGGCCAAGGCGTGCCGCAGGATTATGCGCAAGCCATGACCTGGTATCGCAAAGCCGCTGATCAAGGGCAATTAGACGCCGTGGCCGCAATCGGCAACCTGTACTATTTTGGCCAAGTCGTACCGCAGGATTATGCGGAAGCCATGGCTTGGTATCGCAAAGCCGCCGATCAGGGCCAAAGAGACGGGCAGGCTGCGGTCGGCAATCTGTACTATTTGGGCCAAGGTGTGACTAAGGATTATGCGCAAGCAATGGCCTGGTATCGCAAAGCCGCTGATCAGGGACAAAGAGATGCGCAGGACGCGGTCGGTAACCTCTACTTTCTCGGCCAGGGCGTCCCGCAGGATTATGCTCAGGCCTTGGCTTGGTATCGCAAGGCTGCGGATCAAGGCTATGCTCTTGCCCAGTTTCAACTCGGCTTTCTGTATGACGGTGGGAAAGGTGTCGCGCAGGACCATGCGCAGGCGTTGAGCTGGTACGGAAAAGCTGCCAGTCAAGGACAGGCTGATGCGCAAAAAGCATTGCTTGCGGCAAAAGCGGCGCCGGGGCAAGTCGTCAATGTGATCTGCAAGGCGCCAAATTTATCTACCGACGCGACATTCTCCTATCGACTCGATTACGCGCGCAACACGATTACCAGCCCGGCAGGAATTGCCCGGACCATCCAGATGACGGACCAGGAAATCACCTGGGACGATACCGGCCCCGATGGCACGGTGAAAAACACGCTGCAACGCTATTCAGGGCAACTTACCCAGGTGAAAGCCGCACAGACCTTTACCTTTTCCTGCCAGCCCGGCTGAGTCATGCGGCGCTTAAAATTGGCGGACGGGCTGGCCGGGGACAGGTGCAGACGGAGGCGGTGCGGCGGGCGGAGGCACGGAATTTGCCGGCACGGCGGAACTGATCACTTGAATGACAGAGGATTCCAGATTACCCGTGGCAACACCCTGGATACCCGCCAGTTCGGGGATGGTGAAGGCGCCAGCCTGACCGGTGTTGAACTGCATCTGCAGAGGGAGCGGACGCGACTGGTCGTCCACATAATTCACGGTTAGCTGGTAGCGGACATTCACGGTCAGCCGCGTCACCTGGCCGGTGACCTTGATAAAGATCACATTCATGCGGCCTTCCAGGGTGGGCTGTCCATTGACGCAACTTTCGGTAACGCCGGAATCAAATCCGCTGGCGGCCTGGCATAGCGGCAAATTCTGGTTCAAGATCACCATATTGTTGGCACTACCCGAATAGCTGAGATTGATCAGCCCGGAATCCTTGGCGATGTTGTTGATGACAAAGAAGCTCTGGCCCAGGGCGGGAACGGCGGCGGCCCAGACCGTGTCGAAAGGCTGATTGATCACGATCGAATTGACGATCTGGGGTGGAGTAAACACTTCCGGCGGCGGCGCCTCGCATCCCGCTAGTACTGCGAAAGCGGCAAGCGAAATGGCCGCGAGAGCCGTCCGGCGCGCACTGGCCGAAAAAACCAAAATCCGTTTCATCGCCTTATCTCCAGCCGTTGTGACGAGAATATTTCTTACTAATTGGAAGGAGTCGTACACAGACCGGAGCATGGTTTTGGATCATTTACGGCGTCAGCTGGCGGCGTCGCCGGCACCATTGTACAAAGACCAGAACAATTCGGGTCCAACTTCCTGTATCGTCCCGCCGTTACATCTTCCGAATTGAGCGCGATGCCGCCAGGCTCCGTTGTCGGCACCATTGTACAAAGACCAGAACAATCCGGGTCCAACTTCTTGTATCGCACCGCCGCGGTAATGCAGGCCGGGTACGGCGCGCTGCCGGCAACATTGGCCCAGAATAGTTTCGCTTCACTCACTCTCGCCTGATCTTCCGCAATAGTCTGCTTTACCTCGCTTGCTTCCGGCGTGCCGTCTTGTAGCGGCGTATTGAGCCGTGCATTATCGTCATTCAATTTTGCCTGCGCGTTGCAAATCACGGTCACCGCAGCTCGCTGCTGTTTCGTGTCATCTGCCTGCTGCCTTATACGCGCGTCTTCCTGCTGCCGTAGCAAATCAGCTTCGGAACGCTGCCCCAGCTGGTCCAGACGAATGCCGTCAGTACCGGAGTCGGGAGCAACAGGCACAATCCTGGGAGGCGGCGGCGGGGGCGGCGCGAAGAGGCTTTGCACAGCACCATTAACGATCGCCTGTTCGCCAGAAAGAGCTGCATTCATTTCGGCGTTTTGAACCGCATTCAGAGGCGCGGGTCCGGGCGTATTGTAGGCAGGCGCAGAGCTGGGCTGCACGGGAGGCGGCTGAGTCGAGGGCGCGGATTGAAAGGGTTGAAGGCAGCCCGCGCCTTGCCCAGCTTGACCGCAAAGCTCGTCCATGGCTTGTGCATGCGCGTTTCCGCTAGCGCAAATCGCCAGACCAGCGCCGACAAGTAGCGCCGATATCCATGCATTGCGAGCGGTAATAGCGACCATCTACCAGCCCCGGAAGATGTATCCAACACCCGCCAAGATAGCATGAATGACGGCGAGGCGACAGTCCTGCTGCAATCCGTAAGCCGTTACTTTTACTGGCTAATGGGTTGACGTTTTGGCTTTTGCAGCCCGACCCAGCAAGAGTTGAGGCGGGACACCGGTGGCCAATCAGCTATTGAAGCGACCGGGAATGCTTTGGATTAGAAGCGGACTTTCGTCAAACCACGCCGTGCACCAATCGAACCGGTCTCTCAAAAATTGGAAATCGCGGTTCGATCCTTATATGACCGGGTTGGAAGGGATCGAACCGGCCTCCACCGCATGGGTGTCCGTTTGATTACGCGTCGAAAACCGGTCTCTGCTCGACTCAAACCTGTCTCAAGCTAAGCGCTTTGCAAAATTGGGAAATTGAAAATTACCGACCAGAGACTGCCGGGCGAAAGCGGCCTTTTTCGACCGCCAGAATTCCAATTTTTATGTTCTGTTTGAAAATGGCATCGGCTAACCGCCCGAAAATGCGCGAGAAATTTTTGTATTTTGCATTTGCCGTGCGGAGCACGGACTGGCTGGCTGGGCATGTAGATATCGAACCGTGCTGTGCACATTTCGAACCGGTCTCAGACCGGGATTTGAGGGAATCCTGGATATTTGGCTCCCCACTTCGGAAATAACCGCTGCTCCAGAAGGCCTAGCAGTATAGAACTGGGGCATTGTTTGACATTTTGGTGAAGGGACCGAACTTCCAGATGTCAAGATCGTACCTGTCTCAGGACAATGATTCAGGGAAATCCTGGAAATTTAGCCTCCCACTTCGGAAATCGTCCCTGCCGGACGGCCTTGCTTTAGCGACCTTGTCACGCAATCGTGAATGCCATGTCCTGGCCGAGGCATCCGTCTGTCCTGATAAACCGTCTTGCCGCCCCGCTCGGCCAGCTCGGGGAACGCTTTTCCAAACGTCAAATCGCATTGGGCTCGACGGCCACGGTCCTGATCATCGGCACAGCCGATTACGCCACCGGACTGGAAATTTCCTTGTCCGCACTGCATGCAATACCGATCACCATTATGGCTTGGTTTGTGGGCGCCCGGGCCGCCTTCGCGGTTGCGGTGCTGAGCATCCTGGTCTGGATCGCGGGCGAGCTTTTGAGCGGCGCCCACTATTCGAGCTGGTATGTTCCGGTGATCAACTGCCTGCTGCGTTCCGCCTTTTATGCCTTCTTTGTCGTCGCGATCCGGCGGCTGTCGCAACTGCAAAGCTCGCTGGAATCCATCGCCCAGGAACGGGCGACGCTGCTGGCCAAGGAGATCGCGGAGCGCGAAAGGCTGGAGCATGAGATGCTGCTGGTCAGCGAGCGCGAACAGCGCCGCATCGGCCAGGATCTGCATGACGGGCTCTGCCAGCATCTCACCGGCACGGCGCTGGCCGGCCATGCCCTGGCCGAACGGCTGGCGGCACAGGAGGTCTGTGAGGCGGCGGGCGCGCGCCGGGTGGTCGATCTGGTGGAAGAGGGCATCACCCTGGCGCGCGGCATGGCCAAGGGGCTTTATCCCGTTGAGATGACGGCCGACGGCCTGATGCAGGCGCTGGAGGAATTCGCCGTCACCACCTCGGAGATGTTCAGCACCAATTGCCGCTTTGTCTGCG
>Ga0206871_10118_pt1 | contig 21398 bp, 16 predicted proteins | sample Alteio_BWOrgCont_33_FD_152627 | JGI IMG/M metagenome (GOLD analysis project Ga0206871, IMG submission 152627) | Enriched cells from forest soil in Barre Woods Harvard Forest LTER site, Petersham, Massachusetts, United States -... | ecosystem: Environmental > Terrestrial > Soil > Temperate forest >...
TCTTGTCGCCTTCGGTGAGGTGCGTCTTGCGATCGGCGAGCTTGTCGGGATTGGTCTGCGACAGCTGAATCCACTGGGTGCTGGTGCTGATCGTGTAGATGACGACGCTGTAGCGCTGCGCCATTTCGATGGCTTCGGCGCGGGTGTGCGTGGAGAGATTGTCGTCGCCATCGCTGATGACGATCATGACGCGGCGGACGACGTCAGGCTGGTCGCCAGCCGGGCGCGGCGGATGGCTAAGCTCTTTTTCGCACGCATAGAAAATCGCGTCGTAGACAGCGGTGCCGCCGCCGGCGCGCGTCTTGACGATTTCATCGCGGAGACGGCCGGCGTCGTCGGTGAATCCCTGGAGGACGGTGGGCTCGTCGTCGAAGGTCATGACGAAAGATTGATCTTTATTGCGGCGCAGGACGGAGAAGAGGAACGAGGTGGCGGCGTCCTGTTCGAATTTGAGGCGATCGCGGATGCTGTTGGAAGTGTCGAGCAAGAGGCCGATGCGGAGCGGCAGATCGGTCTGTTTGCTGAAATAGCGGATGGCCTGCGGAATCTTGTCGTCGGAAATTTTGAAGTCGTTTTGCTCGAGGTCGGGGACGAGCTTGTTGCGGCGATTGAGGACGGTGAAAAGCACGTCGACAAGGTTGACGGTCTGGATGATGCGCGTCTGGTTGGTCTCGTTGGTGGGAGCTTGATCGGGCGGCGGCGGAGGCGCGGGCTGCTGTTGAGCGCGGTCGGTGGTGACGGCGCCGAAAGTGAAGAGCAATACGAGGAAGCCTGAGGTCAGTGCGCGGCGCATGTTGGTCGATTATAGGTAGGTCGTGAGCGCAGCGTCAATTCGTTGTGGGGAATCGTTGGCGGCGGTGGCGAGTTGGTGGAGGAATTTGTGGAGCGGCGCGGGGAGGGGAGCTCGCAGGTCGATCCAGGCGCCGGTGGTCGGCTGGGCAAAACCGAGCTTGGCGGCGTGGAGAAAATTGCGGTCGGCGTCGAGGGGCGGGAGTTCGAGCTTGCCGACGGTGAGATGTTTTGAGGCACCGTATAGGGTGTCGCCAACGACGGGATGGTGGAGCGCAGAGAAATGGACGCGGATCTGGTGGGTGCGGCCGGTGTGGAGCTGGACTTCGAGGAGCGTGGCCGGGCCGATGCGAGCGAGGGCCCGCCAGTCGGTGCGAGCTTCGCGCGCGCCGGCAAGGATGAGGCTGCGGCGGGCGGTCATGCGGACGCGACGCCTGGGGTCGCGGGCGATGGCGAGGTCGATGATGCCGGTGGCGGCGTCGAGATGGCCTTCGACGAGAGCGATGTAGGTCTTTTTGACTTTGCGATTGCGGAAGGCTTCGCCGAGTTTGGCGTGAGCGAGGTCGTTTTTGGCGACGAGGATGATCCCGGAGGTCTCCTTGTCGAGGCGATGGACGATGCCGGGGCGGAGGATGTCGCCGCCTTGCGAGAGCGACTGACCGCGACCGAGGAGCGCGTTGACGAGCGTGCCGGTTGCGTTACCGGCTCCGGCGTGGACGACCATGCCGGCGGGCTTATTGATAGCAACGACGTCGTCGTCTTCGTAGAGGATGTCGAGCGGGATGGATTCGGCTTCGGCGCGGATGGGAGGGCGAGGCTCGGCGGTGACGGTGATGCGTTCGCCGGCGCGAAGTTTATGGGAAGCCTTGGTGGGCTTCCCGTTCAGTAGGATGGCGGCGGAGTCGATAAGTTCCTGCACACGGGTGCGCGAGAGGTCGGGGCAGTGGGTGGCGACGACGCGGTCGAGGCGTTGGTTGAGGTCGTCGGAGGTGGCGGTGAAGTCGTGAGTCATTGGGAGGATAGATGGTATCGCGGATTCGAAGGGGCAAAAGTCGGCAGTCGACAGTTGAGAGTTGAAAGTGGGGAAAAAGCAGACCGAGGGTGGATTTCGATCTTGCGTACTTGGGTCGCAGCGTGCTGCACCCCTACACGAGTTGACGAGCGTTTCGCGCTCGTTTGCGAAGCGGGCGCGACGTTGGCGAAACACGTCGGCAGGGTGTCGGCGCGATCGGGTGGACGGGAGTGGTAAGGTCGAATCAGCTGGCTTCGGGGTTGGAGACTTCGGGGGCGTGGTGTTTGGAGCTGAAGAGGACGTCGAGAATGATGAGGGCGGCCCCGATGGCGATGGCGGAGTCGGCGACGTTGAACGCGGGATAGTGGTAGCTGCCGAAGCGGACTTCGAAGAAGTCGGTGACGGCGCCGTGGAAGATGCGGTCGGTGACGTTGCCTGCGGCGCCGCCGAGGAGCAGCGCGAGGCCAGCGGCGGTCATGGTGCCTCCGGCGTGCCCGGCGGCGAAGAGCCAGGCGAGGGCGGCGATGACGATGATCGAGCCGCCGATGAGGAAAACCCGCGTCCACGGGGAGGCGGAATCGGCGAGGACTCCGAAGGCGATGCCGGGGTTGCGGCTGTGGACGAGGTAGATGAAGTCGTGGACCAGCTCGCGGTGCCAGCCTTCGTAGGTCTGCGTTTCGAACCAGGCTTTGGACGCGCGGTCGACGACGACGACGGCGAGAGTGAGCCAGAGCCAGCGAAGTCGTCCCGGGATGATCAACGTGTTCATTCTCCTGGTGTTCGTGGCCTCAGGGGCTAAGCCCCGTGATTTGCCCTGCCGCGGCACGGCTGAAGCCGTGCCGTCCCAATCAGCTTGTACTATGGCTCGACAGGGCGACTTCTAACCTCAGGTGTTCGACGGAGTTCCGCGCCGAGCGTTTCCTTGAAAGTCGACCTCGTGTGCCAAGGAATCCCGTCAATTGGCTACCAAACCGGCTTCTTCCGGGGGTTCCTGACCGCGGTCCCGTTCGATTTCGGCGATGGCATCGCTGCAGCGCTCGCAGATCGTCGGGTAGCGGGTGTTTTCGCCGACGCGGACCGAGTAGTTCCAGCAGCGCTCGCATTTTTTCCCTTCGGCTTTTTGAATCGTCACTTCGAGGCCGGGGATTGCGTCGGAGCGATAGTCGCCGGTGCCTGCGTTCAGAAAATCGACCTGGGAAACGATGAAAAGGCCGGGAAGCTGCGGCAGATACTCCTTCAGCTTGGCTTTGAGCTCGAGCGGCGCATTGAGCAACACTTTCGCTTCGAGGCCGGCGTTGATTTTCTTTTCGTTGCGCGCGGCCTCGAGCGCTTTCAACACCTCGCCGCGGATTTTCGCGAGTTGCTCCCAGTTTGCGATTTGCTTCGGCGCGATGTTGGTTCGCAGCTCGGCTTCGTCACTGAAGAGCGTCATGTGGACGCTATCGGGCTCTTCGGCCGATTTCGGCAAGTATTTCCAGATTTCCTCGGCGGTGAAGACGAGAATCGGAGTCGCGAGGCGCACGAGCGCGCTGCTGATTTTCCAGACGGCGGTTTGTGCAGAGCGGCGCGATTTGTTGTTGGCCGCCTTCGTATAGAGGCGATCCTTCAGCACGTCGTAATAAAACGAGCTGAGATCGACGACGCAAAAATCGTGGATCGCGTGATAGACGCGATGGAATTCGTAGCTCGAATACCAATCGCGGCATTTTTTCACGAGATCGGCGGTGCGCTCGAGCATCCAGCGATCCATCTCGTCGAGCTGATCGTTGGGCAGCGCGTGGCGCGACGGGTCGAAATCCGCGAGATTGCCGAGGCCGTAGCGGAACGTGTTGCGAATTTTGCGATACGCGTCGCTGAGCTGCGTCATGACGCGCTCGCTCATCTTCACGTCGGCCTGATATTCGACGCTGGCAACCCAGAGGCGCAGCAAATCCGCGCCCCAACGCTCGCAAATCTCGGCGGGATACAGCGTGTTGCCGAGCGACTTCGACATCGGCTGACCCTTTTCGTCGAGCGTCCAGCCGTGCGTGACGACACCTTTATAAGGCGGATTGTTGTGGATGCCGATGCCGATCAAGAGCGAGCTATGGAACCAGCCGCGATATTGATCGGGGCCTTCGAGGTAGACGTCGGCGGGCCACTCGGGTCCTTTTAGCACGGCGAGGTGCGAGGAGCCGGAGTCGAACCACACGTCGAGAATGTCGTTTTCTTTGCGCCACTTCGATTCGCCGCAGGAACACCTCGTGCCCGCAGGCAACAGTTCTTCGGCCGAATGCTTATACCAGGCGTCCGCGCCCTCTTTTTCAAACCACTTCACGACGTTGCGCAGCGCGCTGAAATCCTCCAGCCGCTTGTTGCAGCCTTCGCAGTAGAAAACGATGATCGGCACGCCCCAGAAACGTTGGCGCGAAACGCACCAGTCGGGACGCTCCGCGATCATTTCGTACATGCGGTCTTCGCCCCAAGACGGAATCCACTTCACGCCGCGGATTTTTGAGAGGGTCGCTTCACGCAGAGTCTTCTTCGTGTCATTCGAGGCCGCATCCATGCGGATGAACCACTGCTCGGTTGCACGAAAAATCACCGGATTGTGGCAGCGCCAGCAATGCGGATAGCTGTGCTTGTAATTGTGGTGTCCCAGGAGCGCGCCGCGATCGCCGAGCAGTTTTACAACGATGGGATTCGCGGTGAAGACATCTTTGCCTTTGTATTCGGGCAGACCTTCGGTGTAGACGCCGCGATCGTTCAACGGCGCGTAGACTTCGAGGCCGTATTTCTGGCCGGTGTTGAAGTCGTCGACGCCGTGGCCGGGCGCGGTGTGAACGATCCCGCTACCTTGATCGAGTGTGACGTATGTCGCGAGCACACCCGGAACCTGAATCGGCAAAAACGGATGCTGGAATTTCATCCCTTCAAAATCGCGGCCTTTAAATCGCGCGACCTCAACCGCTTCCTTGATGTCGCACTCCGCCTGAAGCGCGGCGACACGATCGGCCGCGAGCAGCAGCTTACCGCGCGGCGTATCGACCACGACATAATCAAAGTCCGGATGAAACGCAAGCGCGCGATTGTGCGGAATCGTCCAGGGAGTCGTCGTCCAGATGACGGCGCTGACATCGGGCGTGATCTTCGCCGCTTCACCGCTGCCGCCGCTGACGACCTGGAACTTCACCCAGATCGACGGGCTGTGATGATCTTCATACTCAACTTCGGCTTCGGCGAGCGCGGTCGCGTCATGAATGCACCAGTAGACCGGCTTGCTGCCGCGGAAGACGTAGCCTTTCTCCATGAAATCGAGAAAAGCCCCGGCGATGACGGCCTCATAGCCGAAATTCATCGTCAGGTAGGGATCGTTCCACCTGCCGAAAATCCCCAGCCGCTTAAAGTCTTTTTTATGCTGCTCAACAAACCGCGTCGCAAACTCACGGCACAAGCTGCGGAATTCTGCAGGCGAGACTTTGTCCTTGCCGCCGAGTTCTTTTTCGACCTTAGTTTCGATCGGCAGCCCGTGGCAATCCCACCCAGGCACGTAGGGCGCGTAGTGCCCCGCCATGCTCTTCGTCTTGACCACCAAATCCTTCAAAATCTTGTTCAACCCGGTACCAAGATGAATCTCGCCCGTCGGATACGGCGGCCCGTCGTGCAGCACGAACAGCGGCTTCCCCTGCCGCGCCTCCAAAATGCGCTCGTACAGGTTCGAGTCCTGCCAGGCAACGAGCTGTTTCGGCTCGTTTTGCGGGAGGCTCGCCTTCATCGGAAAATCAGTTTTCGGCAGGTTGAGAGTTTTCTTCAGTTCAAGTGGCTCGGCCATGAAGCGTAGGGTGAATTCCCTTCTATCTCGTGATTACATCCAGATGCCCTCAGTGCTAGGAGGGGAAACATCGGAAACTGGCTTAATCACGTATGTTACAATAAAGGCGTCCAGGCTGTAAGTCGGTACAGGTGCAACCTATCAGGAAGCGCCAGAATCGTAACTGAGACCGCCACCGAAGCAGGGACAGTTGCGTCTATAGGGGCAGGGGTGAGTTAGGGGAACACGTGCCGAGCAATTTTATCAACCTCATACCGCCAGAAATGACCAAGCCGGAAGTGGCCGATCCCTCGGTCCACGAAGCGAAGCCCGTTCCCGCCTCCGCGGTGCCCAAATTCAGCACACCACAGCACGTCGTTACCGACGGATTCTGGTCGAACCTCAAACAGTTTCTGACTGAAAAGCCGATTAAGGCAAATCCGAACGTCCATTCAACCTTGATGCCGGAAGAGTACGGCGGCGGGTTCAGCGAGAACCTGAAAGACTTTTTCAAGTCCAAGCCAGTTCCGAAGGGGCCGATGAACAGCCGGCTCGCCGTTAACTGGGGATCGAATTTCGGCGGTTTCGGTTATCGAGTTAAGGAGTTTTTCTCGCCGACGAAGCAGCCGCCTCTCCCGCCGGGCATTCAGCCGGTTAAAGTCAAAGACATCTGGACGAAGGACGAGAATTTCGGCTGGACGCAGATCATTGCGTTCAGCGCTCACATCGTGATTATCGCGCTGCTCGTGGTGCCGCTGATCTGGTGGAAGCAGCAGCCGGCAGCAGCCAAGAACAAGATGGATGTGACGCCGCTCGATATTTCGCCGTATATGGCCAAGCTGCCCGCGGGCGCGACGAAGGCCGGCGGTGGCGGTGGTGCGAACGATCACACGCTGACGCCTCCGAACAAGGGGCGACCACCGAAGTTTAAGTGGACGCAGTTCACTCCGCCGCAAATCAAGATTCAGAATCCGAATCCGAAGCTGGCGATGGATCCTTCGTTACTCGGTCCTCCAGATTTGAAAGTGAACGGCCCGAATGGTTTAGGCGACCCTCTCGCGAACGCGCTTTCGGATTCACTGGGTCACGGTAATGGCACGGGCATCGGCAGCGGCACGGGCGGCGGTTTGGGTCCTGGTGAGGGCGGCGGCACCGGCGGGGGCGCGTTTCGCGCGGGCTTGAACGGCGTCGGCATTCCGGTCTGCTTGTACTGTCCGACTCCGCAATATTCCGATGAGGCGCGTAAAGCGAAGTATCAAGGCACGGTCGTGTTGCAGGTGACGATCACAACGGACGGCCGCGCGGTCAACATTTCGGTTGTAAAAGGCCCAGGTCTGGGATTGGAAGAGAAAGCGATCGAAGCCGTCAAGGGCTGGAAGTTCAAGCCGGCGGTCGGACCGAGCGGCAAACCGGTCGCGACGATTGTACCGATCGAAGTCACGTTCCGCCTCTACTAAACCTAACCGCGTTCGGCTCTACCTGGTTTCGTTGTTCAGCCTCTCCTGCTTCAATGAGCGGTGAGGGCCGATTTTTCCGAGTGCCTCGGCGAGCTTGGCGCCCTAATATTTAGTCCGACTCCTTCTTCCCTTTTGACTTTCAACTGTCGACTGTCAGCTTTCTCCTCGGGCAACCTATCTCTGCATCCACACCTCTGAATCTGCAATCGCTGCCGCAGTTCTGTCGAGGAACTGCGGCTCAGGCGCGATCGTAGCGGCGTTCTGGAGGTGCATCCGTGGGCGCTCCCTTCCTGCGTCATTGTTTTAGTTCCCAGTCATGGCTCACTCGCGTACGCGAGAATTTTCGGCAGGCGTTTGTGTCAACCCGCTTGACGCATTCGTCATCGAACGGCGCGCCGATTCATTTGTTGGAACTCGGTCCCACCGGAAAGGCTGGACGCGCGCAGACGGCGTCGCTGCTATCTCACGCGGCGATCATCGGCGTGCTTGCGCTGCTGGCGCTGCAGGCTCATCGATCTCTTCCGAATGAAAATTCCGGCGTCAACGTGATTCCAGAGCACTTGCTGTTTTCTCCGTTGAGGGAGTCTCCGAGCGATCACCCGTCACTCGGCCACAACGCCGGTGGAGGCGAGCACAATCCCCTTCCCGCGACGCACGGTTTTCTCGCACCGCGCTCTTCATTGCAACTGGCTCCTCCGCGATTGCCGGACAACGCCACGCAAGTCCTCGCGGTGCCGGCGGCGACACTCGATGAGAATGCGCCGCCGATTGTCGCGGCCGTGCCACAGCTGGGGCTGCCATGGATGCCCAACGACACGAACTCGGCCGGCCCCGGCAAGGACGGCGGCATCGGCTCCGGCAAAAACGGCGGAATGGGCGACAACTCAGGAAGCGACGCGGGTGAAGGTGAGAGCGGGGTGCCATATTCGCGTGGAATGACGATGCCGGTTTGCGTGACATGCCCTCTGCCGCTCTACACAGACGAGGCGCGCAAAGTGAAGATGCAAGGGACGGTGACGCTGCGCGTGCTCGTGGGAGCGGACGGACGCGCGGCACAACTTCGCGTGGCGCGAGGCGTTGGCTACGGACTCGACGATCGCGCGATTCAGACCGTGCGGAGCTGGATCTTCACTCCGGCACGAGACGCATCACGCAAAGCGGTTCACGTGTGGATCACGATTGAAGTCGTGTTTCGACTGTTCTAGACGCAACGCCGCACTACCGCACTTGCGGCGCTCGCGCTGCACCACGAGTGGAAACTCACAGTAAGCCCCGCGTGCGGTCTGCGGCCAATCTGCTACGATGAGGCCATGAGAAACGCGTTGTTGGCAGCAGGCATTTTCTTTTGCTCGCTGGTTGCCGCAGGCACCGCGAGCGCCCAGGCCGGGAACGGATCGCTCGACCTGGTCGCACGCATCACGCCGACTGCGGCGCGGCCGGAGCCGGTGCGGCAGTTTACGTTTTACGTCCTGACGAAGAGCTACGAAGACATCACCAAGGATGTCGAAGCGAGCGACGCCCCTCCCGACCGGGACAAATTCATCAGCGAGCTGAAAGTTTCCGACGAATTAAAAGAGTGGCTGAAGGGCCACGACGAGTTCGATTTGACCTCGCCGAACCTCGACAAGATGCTGACACCAGATGATATTTTGCACGTGCCGGAGTTTTTACTGGCGTATCAACGTGCGAACAGCGGCGGAGTCACCTACGGAATCCCCAAGCCGAAATATGCGGACGCGGACAAGACGGCGCATCCCGATCGTTATGAAAAGCAGCACGATGAATATTTCGAGGCGCTAAAGAAATTCATTCAGAAACATCCGGAGTCGATGAGCGGCGTGGAGTTGGAGCTGTCGGGCATAAATCCGCAATCAAAATGGTCGATCCTGCAGGCGGAGCGCAAAAAGCGCATCCTGCGAGTGGCGCCCGAGCTGGCCCAGACGAAATATCTCGCGACGCAATTCGACACGGACCTGGACGGTCACGGCGCGGCAACCTTGCCGGCCGGGAATTATTGGGTCAGCACGCTGAATCTGGATGCAGGCGCCGGCGATGCGCAACTGCGCTGGGACGTGCCCGTGACAATCCAGAACGGGCGAAGCACGCGAGTGGAATTGACCAACCTCAACGCGATCGACGCGCACCGGAAGCCCGATGCGAGCGAAGCGCGCGGCAGTTCCAAGAATTAGTTCGCGCCACGCGAAGCCACCATGGGAACGCCGCTTCTTTGGATCGGATTTAATGCCTTCGTGCTGATTGCGGTCGCGCTCGACCTGGGCGTCTTCAACCGCAGGCTGCACAAGGTCGAACTGCGCGAGGCGTTCTGGTCCACACTCGCGTGGATTGTGATCTCAGTTTTGTTCGGGTTCGGGGTTTGGTATTTCTCCGGACACCAGCGCGCAGTCGAGTTTTTTACCGGCTACCTCATTGAGAAGGCCCTGAGTGTCGACAATCTATTTTTGTTTTTGGTGATCTTTCGCACGTTTGCGATCGACGAGCGTTTTCAGCATCGGATGCTGGAGTGGGGAATTTTGGGCGCGCTCGTGATGCGCGGAATCATGATTTTTGCGGGCGCAGCGCTGCTCGAAAAGTTTTCGTGGGTCATGTACATCTTCGGCGCGTTTCTGGTCTACGCCGGTGTCCACATGCTGTTTGCGAAGAAAGAGAATATTCGGCCGGCCGACAGCGCGTTTTTTCGCTTTGCAAGCAAGCACCTGCGGCTGACTCGCGAGTACGCCGGCGAGCATTTTTTCGTGAGGAAGAGCGGCAAGATCTTCGCCACGCCGCTGTTTTTGGTGTTGCTGGTGGTGGAGATCACCGATGTTACGCTGGCGATCGATTCGATCCCGGCGATTTTCGGGATCACGCGGGATCCCTTCATCGTCTACACATCGAACGTATTTGCGATTCTCGGGTTGCGGGCGATGTATTTCTTGCTGGCGGGATTCTTGAATCGGCTGCGATTCTTGACGGTTGGGCTGGCGTTCGTGCTCGCGTTTATCGGCGGCAAGATGCTCGTCGAGCCATGGCTGCACGTGACCGCGCTGCTTTCGCTCTCGATTGTTGCAGGGATTTTATTCCTGGCGATCGTGGGATCGCTGGCATTTCCCGAAAACACGACAAACCAGTCTTGATGGATAGCGCCGGCGTCTTGCCGGCGGTTTTTCTTCCCGTCGTCGAACAGCTCGATCTCTGCCGACCGCCTGTCCCGTCGCACTACTCCCCTTCGAACATCACTTCATCGACATAGCACCAGAACCAATCCTCGCCCGGCTCGATCGACTGGACGATCGGATGTTTCGTCTTGTGAAAATGCTTCGTGGCGTGTTTGTTTTTCGAACTGTCGCAGCATCCGACGTGTCCGCATTCTCGGCAGAGCCGCAGGTGCACCCACGTGTCTCCCATTTTCAGGCACTCTTCGCAGCCATGCGATGTCGCTTTTACGTCCTTGATCTCGTCGGTGTGCGTACAGACTTCAGCCATTGCGCCTCCTGCATCCTAAACTGCGGGCTTGATCGGAATGCGAACTTCGAAACGGGTGTCGCCCGGTTTCGATTTCACCGTGATCAACCCTTTGATCTTTCGAATGATGCGATAGGCGATGTCGAGGCCAAGCCCCGTGCCTTCGCCGACGCCTTTGGTCGTGAAAAACGGTTCGAAAATTTTCGATTGGATTTCCGCAGGTATGCCGGGGCCGTTATCCGAGATTTCGACGAGCACATAGTCGTTGTCGCGCACCAGCCGCACGCCGAGCTTGCCGCCGTCTTTCATCACGTCGGCGGCGTTATCAATCAGATTTGTCCAAACCTGGTTGAGCTCGCTTCCGTAGGCAAGAACCTTCGGCACATCTGGCGAATAGTCACGGATCACGCTGATGGTCCGCTTCAGTTTGTGATGCATGATCGTCAGCGTCGTGTCGAGGCTCTTCGCGAGATCGACCTCCTGCATGGACGCCTGATCCATGTAGGAATATTCCTTGATCGCTTTGACGAGATCCGAAATGCGCGCCGTGCTGTTGTCGAGTTCGTCGGCGATGCGATCCATCTCGAGCAGTGTGGCAAAGCGCGTCAACTCGGGCCCCAGCGATGGGCCGGCTGCCTTCGCGAATGTTTCGAGATCGGCGTCGTTGAGATTCGCTTCCGCCAGCAGCGGCCCGAGCTGCCAGGCGTTGTCGACGCCACGCTGTTCAAGCCACGTCTGAATCGCTTCTTCGCGGTCGATCCGCGCGAACTCATCCTTATATTGTGGCGGCTTCAGCGAAACGCGAATCTTCTCCTCTTTCTCCGCAAGCATTGCGCAATCGTCCGGCCCGATCGACGACGTTCGAACCGCCTCGCGAAGTCGCGCCAGGCATTCTCGCAAAATCCCCGCCGAGCGCCGCGCCGCCGCCGATGGATTGTTCAGCTCATGCGCAAGTCCCGCCGAAAGTTTTCCCAGCGCCGCCAGCTTCTGACTCTGCTGATCGAGTTCGGTGTACGTCCGCACGCGATCGGTGAGCATCCCGACCAGCCGTTGCGACAAATCCGGCAAGTGTTGCAACAACTCGCCGAAATATGTGTGCGAGTATGCGAGTCCCCACACCGGAAGAGTCGCCCGCGCCGTCAGCCCATAGTTCTTCAGCCGCGAAAAAGGCAAAAGTCCCGTGACCGTCGGCGCTTCCATCGTAATTACCGGCCCTTCGCCCCCGTGTTCTTTTCGCCCGCGAAGCTCGCCTTCCAGCAGCACAAACATCAACTTCGCCGGAGTGCCCTCGCGCATCATCATCTCGCCCGGCTCAAACCGAAATTCATGCGTCCGATCGATAAACCAGTTCAAATCCGCATCGGTCACATCGGCAAATACAGCCACCTTGCGGATTGCCGCAATCACCGCTGCGCGATCCGATGGATGCTCCGGCCCCTTCAGAGTGCCGTACAGTTCGTTTGTGTCGTCCGGAATGCCGCTCATTCTCTTTTCACTCTCACCAACACAAACCGCGCTCCAACTTCGCCGATCGACCGCAATCGCGACCACCGAGCCGTGCCGTGCTCACTGCACCTTAGCCAAGTATTGATGTATGAACTGAACCACAACCGCGCCTTCTCCGACTCCCGACGCGACGCGCTTCACCGATCCATGCCGCACATCGCCCACCGCAAAAATTCCAGGAACGTTGGTCTCCAGCAATCCAGGATCGCGATCGAGCGTCCACGTCGCCGGCCGCTTTCCGTCGTGCATCAAGTCCGGCCCCGTCAAAATGAATCCGCGTTCGTCGCGCTCGATCGACTTGCCAAGCCACTCCGTCCGCGGCTGCGCGCCGATAAATATAAACAGGCTCGACGCCGGAATCTTATGCGGCTCCGACGATGACCCGCGCTTCACCATAATCGATTCCAACCTCTGCTCGCCGTTCACCGCCGTCACCGACGCTGAAGTCCAAACGTCGATATTCGCCGTCTTCTCGATCTGCTCGATCAAATAGTGCGACATCGTCGCCGCAAGCGATTCGCCGCGCACGAGCATAATCACTTGCTTCGCAAACTTCGAAAAATGCATCGCCGCTTGCCCCGCTGAATTCGCGCCGCCAACAATGAAAACCGTCTCGCCCTTGCAGGCCATTGCCTCCGATGTCCCGCCGCCGTAGTAAACACCCGCGCCTTGCAGTCGCTCGATCCCCGGGATACTCAGCGTCCGCCACTGCACACCCATCGCCAGCAACAACGCGTGACACGAAATCTCCACGCCATCGCCCAGCTTCAAATACCGATACGGCCCGTCGATTCGAATACTCATCGCCTCTTGCGGCGCCAAAATCTCCACATCAAATCTTCGCGCCTGCGCCACCGCGCGCCGCGCCAAATCCGCCCCGCTCAGCCCCGACGGAAATCCGAGATAATTTTCGATGCGCGAACTCAGTCCCGCCTGGCCACCCGGCGCCTCGCGCTCAATCATCACCGTCTTCAAACCTTCCGACGCCCCATATACCGCGGCTGCCAACCCTGCCGGCCCTCCGCCGACAATCGCCAAATCATAAAAATTCATCAGCGCGTGCGTGCGCAAGCCGATCTTATCGGCAACTGCCTGCTGTGAAGGTTCCGCGATCCTCTGCCCATCCGGAAAAAGTATCAGCGGCAGATTCTCCGCCTCCGGTCCAAGCGACTCGCACAACCGCCGCACGTCCGCATCCGACGCTGCCACTTCCACGTCGATCCACTGATATGGCACCTGATTCCGAGCCAAAAAGTCGCGCAGCTCATACGACCGCGACGACCACCGCGTTCCCAACACCCGAATCCCTTCATATGGCGGCCGAAACTGCGAAGTCCAATCGTGCAAAAGATCGTCGATCGCCGGAAACAGCTTCTCCTCCGGCGGATCCCACGGCTTCATCAAGTAATAGTGAATCCGCGCTTCATTGATCGCGTCGATCGCCGCATTCGTATCCGCATACGCGGTAAGCAGCGCCCTCTTCGCCTGCGGATGAATATCCATCGCCTCGGCCAAAAATCCCACGCCATCCATGTGCGGCATTCGCTGATCGGCCAGCACCAGCGCCACCGGATTATTCCGCGCCTTCAGCTCGCGCAGCGTCGCCAGCCCCGCGTCGCCCGAATCCGCGCGCATCACGCGATAATTTTGCGCATAATGCCCCCGCAAATCGCGCTCAATCGCTCGCAGCACTTCAGGATCGTCGTCAACGGTCAATAAAACAGGCTTCGGCATGGTCGTTGGGATGAAAAACGCGGCGTGTCGGTTACTTCCTTTTCGCGGCGCTTCGTTTTGGATTCATCCTCACGCTACAATTTGTTCGCGAATATGTCCAGCGCCCTTCCAGCCGCAATCGCAATGCTCAGTTCCACCGACCCCGGCGAACGGGCGGCCGGGGCGCGAGACATCTATCGTGCCGGCCGCGAGCTTGCCGACGAAGCATCGCACGAATGGCGCGCTGATCCCGAATTTGCCGCACTCCTCGAAATTGCGGTTGGCGCCGCAAGCCCTCACGTCACCGTCGGCCTCGCCGTAAATCCGCTCACTTTCGGAGCAATTCGTGACGCCAACAACTCCCCTCGCCTCGCCGACGTTCCTCCCGACCAGGACGCCCGCGAGTTCGAACTGCACTTCGACGCAAACGTCGCGCTCGACATCTTGACCACCCGCGACCCGCACGGCCAGGGCGCAATCGCCCGCTATCTCTCAAAATTTGGTGAAGGAATCCAACAGGTCGAATACCGCTGCCGCAACGTAGACACCGCAACCGCACTCTTAAAGAAAAAATTCGCCGTCGACCCAATCTATCCGCAAACCAGGCCAGGCGCCGACAACACCCGCATCAATTTCTTCCTCGCCCGCACGCCCAACGGCACCAAAGTCTTAATCGAGCTCTACGAAAAGTAACTGCCGCAACTTTTACCTTTGCAGGGCGTCGCTTATGCGCGCCCATGCACGCTCACCGCGTCTTGTCGCGCTTCCCGCTCTTTCCCCACAATCCCGCCGCCCGTCCTCACCCTTCCTGATAATTCTGTATCTCTCTCACCGCCCGCAGCACTTCGCCCACCGTCCAAGCCTGCGCAATCGCCCCATGCGGTGTAAACGGCGAGTCGCCCTCAAAAATCTCGCCCAGCGTCCCTAGCCCGTACATATGCACCGAGATTCCCAGCGGCTCCAGAAATCGCATCGCCTCTTCCGGATCGCCATAAACCCGCAGATGCGCCAGCACAAACGGCCCGACCAGCCAGCCCCACACCGTCCCCTGGTGATACGCCGAATCCCGATCGCGCGGCCCGCCGGCATACTGCCCCTTATAACGAGGCTCACCCGGCGCCAAACTCCTCAGCCCGTACGACGTGAGCAAATGTTTCGCGCACATATCCACGACGGCACGCTGCTGCTCCTCGCTCAACGGCGACACCGGCAACGACACCGCAAACAGTTGATTCGGCCGCAACGACGCATCATTCGCACCACCCGGAACGTCGATTACGTCGAAGCAGCACCCACGCTCTTCGTTCCAGAATTTCTGAAAATTCTTCTTCGCCTTCGCCGCCAGCTTTTCGTATCCCTCTCCGGGCCGCGCCAGCAACCGGGAAAACTCCGCCATCGTCTCCAGCGCATTGATCCAAAGCGCGTTGACCTCGATAGCCTTGCCGATGCGCGGCGTCACAACCCAGTCACCAACCCTGGCGTCCATCCATGTCAATTGCACGCCCGCCGTCCCGCCAAACAGCAATCCATCCGCGGGATCGACTTTAATGTTGAACCGCGTGCCCTTCACATGCGCGTCGATGATTTCGCCGAGTATCGGAAACAGTTGCAACAACGTGCGTCCATCTTTCGTCGCCGCAAAAAACTGACGCACCGCCTCAAAAAACCAGAGCGCCGCGTCGATCGAGTTGTATTGCGGATCTCCGCCCGCGTCCGGAAAATTATTCGGCAGCATTCCGCTTTCGACGACTTCAGAAAACGCCAGCAGAATCTGCCGCGCGATATCGGCGCGTCCCGTCGCCAGCGTCAATCCCGGCAGCGCGATCATCGTGTCGCGCCCCCAATCGCCAAACCAGTGATAGCCCGCAATGATGCTCCGCCCATCCGGATTCGTCGGCAGCGCCCGCTTCACAATAAATTGATCCGCCGCAAGAACCAGCTGAGGCAGCCAGTTCGGCCCGCCACTTTGGACTTTCCCATCCTGCGTCCGCCACGCCTCAAAAATCTCCCGATCGCGATCAAGTACCTCGCCTCGATCGGCCGTAACCGCCGCCTCAACCTCCGTCGTCGCCACAAACGTCACGCTCGCGCCAACCTTCAGCGTCGTCTGAAACAGTGCCGCAAACAAATGATCTTCGTGATCGTCCAACCCGCGCTCTTTCTCCACCGCCATAAAACAATCGCGATACCACTCATGCCGCACTTCGCACGTCGCATCCGCGCACTTCAGAAAAAAAGGCGTCGCCCCATCGAACGCCGTGACCTTCACGCCAGAGGTAGAGCCGGCCCCCGCGCCTTCCAGCAAATCAATCTGCATCCGCCAATCGCCCGCGTGAGTCGCCGCGTGATAGTCGCGATAATTCACCAGCGCCTTCAGCGAAACCTCCGCCGGCGCCGTCCCTCGCACCAGCGTGTACTGCACATACGTCGTATTCTCGCCGTGCTTCATCCACACGCGCTTCTCGAGCAACGCATCCGCCAGGGCGTAGCTCCACACCGGCATCATGCCTTCCAGCCGAAAACTCTCGATGTTCAGAAATCCCTTCGGCTCGGTCACGCCGCTCATCCACTGATGCGTTGAGAGCGCATACTCCGTGCCCGCATAGCGAACGATCTCGTCCACTCCCGCAACTAACTGCATGCGTCCCACCGGCGGCTGCATCGCCGCGATCAACAATCCGTGGTAACGCCGCGTCGAATTCCCCGAAATCGTCCCCGACGCAAACCCGCCAATCCCATTCGTGACCAACCACTCCCGCCCATCCGCCGTCTCGAGATTCCCGCAAACTTCGCGCCCAAATTTAATCCGCGCATCCTCAGGAATAAACGAGGTCGCCGCCGCGGCTGCTTTCTTCCGCGGAGCGCGTGTCTTCTTGCCGGCCTTTTTCGGCGCAGGGGTCGCCGTAGCCGGTGAATTTTGTTCCGGTGTCTGCCCCTCGGACTTGCTCTTTCCCTTATCCGTTCGATTCGAAGCCATCGCCTTCCAATCTTTCCATCTCTTTTCGTCTCGCGCGGTCCACTCGCGCTTTTGGCCCGTTTGGCCCCCACATCTCCGCGAACTCTCAGCGTCCTCTGCTTCTCCGCGTTATCGTTTCTCTTCGCTTCACTTCGTCAACCACTTCGTCATCAAATGCCGGTTATTGCCGGCATACCCGGCACGCCGGTAAAGCCCGATCGCCGGATCGTTCCCATGTGAAACCTCGAGATGAATCGCGTTGACGCCCAACTCCCCCGCGGCGACCTCGACAAACTCCATCGCCCGCAGCCCAATTCCCCGCCCCCGATACTCTTTCGCAATATACAACTCATCGATAAACGCATCGTATCCGCGATATTCGAAGCTGAACGAAACAGTCAGTACTACATACCCCACATATTTTTCGTCGCAAACGATCAGCCACGCTTTGCCATACGTGCTATCACGCACAAAACCATCGAATATCGCGCGCCGGCTCGCCTCATCGAACGAATGCGGTTCAGGGTCGGCATCCTCAAGCCCGCGCATCATTTCGAGAACGATATCGACATGCTCAGGCTTCGCGAGTTCAAACCGAACTCCGCGCCCGTCGTTGTGAACGTTACTCGCCACTTTGTTGGATCAACTTCGCGACCAGTCCGGTCCATCCCGTTTGATGATTCGCGCCGATGCCCGCGCCGTTGTCTCCGTTGAAATATTCGTAGAACAGGATCAAGTCTTTCCAGTGTGGATCGTTCTGGAAGAGCTCGACGCCGCCGAACACTGCGCGACGCCCGTCCGACCCGCGCTCGAAGATTCGAATGAGCCGCCGTGAAATTTCAGCCGCAACCTGCCACAGATTGCACTCAGGCCCAACGCCCGCCGGACACTGCACCTTAAAATCTTCGCCGAAGTAGTGATGAAATTTTTGCAGCGATTCGATCAGCAGATAGTTCACCGGGAACCAGATCGGCCCGCGCCAGTTCGAATTCCCGCCAAACAGCCCCGTCGTCGATTCCGCCGGCTCGTACTGCACGCGGTTGATCTGCCCGTTTACATCCACCTCATAAGGATTGTTCAGGTGGTAGCGCGAGAGCGCCCGAATCCCGTAATCCGAAAAAAACTCGCTCTCGTCGAGCATGTGCCCCAGCACGCGCCTCAGTTGATCGCGATTCGCGAGCGATAGCAGCCTTCGAACTCCGCGCGCCGATTTCTCTGTCGTTTCGATGTGCTCCGGCACGTCCGAATGATTGTCGATGAACCACTGCATCCGCCGCTTGAATCCCGGCAGCCGATCGACAATCTCCGGCTCGAGCGTCTCGACCGCGAAGAGCGGAATCAATCCCACCATCGATCGGATTCTCATGAAGTGCTCATCGCCGTTCGGCAGTTGCAGCACGTCGTAGTAAAAACCATCGACGCCGTCCCACAGCGACCGGTTTTCTTCTCCCACGTCGTTCATCGCGTGCGCAATGGCCACAAAGTGCTCGAAAAACTTACTCGCCACATCTTCATAAGCCGGATCTTCCTTCGCCAGTTCCAGCGCGATCGCCAGCATGTTCAGGCAGTACATTCCCATCCAGCTCGTGCCGTCGGACTGCTCCAGATGCCCGCCGGTCGGCAGCGGCTGCGACCGGTCGAAAACTCCGATGTTGTCGAGCCCAAGAAACCCACCCTGAAAAATGTTTGCCCCGTCGGGATCCTTCCGATTCACCCACCACGTAAAATTCAGCAGCAGCTTGTGAAACACACGCTCCAGAAAGTTGCGATCGGCAACTCCTCGAATCCGCCTCTCGATCTTGTAAACGCGAAACGCCGCCCACGCATGCACCGGAGGATTCACGTCGCCAAACGCCCATTCGTACGCCGGAAGTTGCCCGTTCGGATGCATGTACCATTCGCGCAGCAACAGAATGAGCTGGTCTTTCGCGAAGTCCGGATCGATCAGCGATATCGGAATAGTGTGAAACGCCAAATCCCACGCGGCGTACCACGGATATTCCCACTTGTCCGGCATCGAAACGATGTCGTCGTTATACAAATGAGTCCAGTCCTTGTTGCGTCCCTGCAACCTCTCCTTTGGCGGCGGCGGAAACGCCGGATCGCCGTCCAGCCAGTGACGCACGTCGTAGTGGTAAAACTGCTTGCACCAGAGCATGCCCGCGAATGCCTGGCGCATGATCAATTTTCCGTCGTCCGACATCTCGGCCGGCGTTCGCGATGCGTAAAAATCGTCCGCGTCCTTGATTCGCGCCGCGAAAACGGCGTCAAATCCGGGGCCGAAATCGCTAACCGGCGGCGCTGGATCCATCGTCGGCGGTGCCGTTCCATTTCCAGGCTTCGACGACGCCGATGCCGCCGCATTCGCCCCGCCTTTGGAATTCGCCGGCGCCGACGGATCCTGGTCCGTCAGGCGCAGCTTCAGCGTGACGCTCCCGCCCGGCTTGAGAATCACCGAGTGCAGCCCCGCCACTTTTGTTCCCGTCCGCTTCGGATTGACGGCGGCTTTGTTCCCACGGATCAGAAACTCATGAAAAGCGTCTTTGACGTAACCCTGGTTCTGATCACCGAACAGGCGCTCTGTGTTTGTGTCGTTGTCGGTGAAAAGCAGTTGCGGAGTGTCTTCCGCAATCAACCAGCGCTTGCCGTATTGCCAATGCTCGATTTCGAGGCATGTGTTGCCCACCACTGCATTGATCGGAGTGATCGTCGGGCGCCGATCGTCCCTGCCCCACGACCATGTGTTGCGAAACCATAGCGATGGGAGAATGTGCAGCGGCGCTTCATCCGGTCCTCGATTGATCGCAGTGATCTTGATCAGTATGTCTTCGACGTCTGCTTTGGCGTATTCGACGAATACGTCGAAGTACCGATTCTCTTTGAAGACTCCGGTATCGATCAGCTCGTATTCCGATTCACTGCGCGTCCGACGCCCGTTCACCTCGACAAGCTCGTCGTACGGAAACTCCGCTTGCGGGTACTTGTACAGCATCTTCATATAGGTATGCGCCGGCGTCGCATCCATATAGAAGTAGTACTCCTTCACATCCTCGCCGTGATTTCCTTCGTGCCCGTTCAGCCCGAAGAGCCGTTCCTTCAGGATCGGATCGCGCCCATTCCAAAGCGCCACCGCAAAGCAGATGAGCTGGTGCCGGTCGCTGATCCCCGCAATGCCGTCTTCTCCCCAGCGATACGTCCGCGACCGCGCATGATCGTGCGGAAAATATTCCCAGGCGGTCCCGCCCGCGCTGTAATCCTCGCGAACCGTTCCCCACTGTCGTTCCGATAAGTACGAACCCCAGCGCTTCCAATACTTTGTCCGTGCCTTGTCTTCTTCCAGCCGCCGGTCTTCCACTGTCAACAGTCGCGCCATTCGTCCTCTATCCTCGAATTCCTACAACTTCCCAACTTATCCCGCGCTAATCCAACTCACCTACGCGAACAAAAACCCGTCCTCGCGTCCACCAAGACCGTTTGATATTCGCACTTCCCGGTCCGTTGCACCCAATTCCCCATGGCAGCCGTGTTCCCGCCGCAACAGCCGTTCGAATACCTAACCTATAAACAGCTATTGACTTCTAGTAACTAATGTGCTACCATGGTCCATGTTCGCCTCGTCGCCCATCTCGAATTCCCATTTCGGCACCCGCCTACCTCGCTCGATCAGACCCGTACCTCTTCGAACTAGACGACGACGCAAGCCCTTTACCTTCAGCGCCTTCCACACTCTTCAAAAACAGCCCCGAATATCCTTCCTAGAATCAATACTTTCCATACTCTTTGAAAAACAACGGGGGGTATACCCCCGAAAGCGAAACTCAGGCGAAACCCATCCATCCTTCATCGCTGCTCGAGCCTTGGGAGCCCTGAATAGCCCTCTAAACCGCTCGCGGCACGATACCTAAAGAAAAATGAGAGAAAGATGAAAATTCCTCTTGACAGCGTATACTGTGCGTGACACAGTATACGTCGTACAGTAGATGGTACACAGTACATGACTCTTGACTCTTCCATCTTCGACAACCTTCGTTCCGAACTCCGGCGCGGCTCCCTGATCCTGGCCGTCCTTGCCCAGCTCCGAAGCGAGCAATATGGCTACACCCTCCGCAAAGCCCTCGCCGACCACGGAATGGAGATCGAAGAAAGCACCCTATATCCCCTGCTCCGCCGCCTCGAGACGCAGGGCCTCCTCCGCAGCGAATGGCGCGAAGAAGACAAGCGCAATAAGCGCTTCTACGTCCTGTCCACCGATGGTCAGGAAGTTTTGGAACAGCTCTTGGCGGAATGGCGAAGTTTGGATTCGTCCCTATCGGAAATTGTCGGAGGCGAAGAACATGCAACTCGTTGATGGCAAGCTCTATATCGCCAACGCGCCGGCGTTCGGCTCGGACCGGCAGCGTTTCGCTCTTGGCGACCTCGGCTCACGGTTCGGCAGCGCCCGCTGTCGGACCGGCCGCGGCAACCTTATCTCGCGGCTTAAGCGGAGTAGCGCGTCGGAGCGGCTACTCGCGTTGATGCTGGCGGCATTCGTCGCGGCTGCGAGCCCTGTGCTGCTGGAGACGGTTCGCTCCACGGTTTCTCTTTCGCTCCAGATTTTGCTGCAAGTCGGCCACGCCGGATTCGTCGCGTTTCAAATTTTTGGCAGGTAGGTTGAATATGACCGCGCAAATTGTAGAAAAATACTTGAATTCAGTACGAAGCTGCCTCCCGGAA
>Ga0206871_10119_pt1 | contig 21360 bp, 25 predicted proteins | sample Alteio_BWOrgCont_33_FD_152627 | JGI IMG/M metagenome (GOLD analysis project Ga0206871, IMG submission 152627) | Enriched cells from forest soil in Barre Woods Harvard Forest LTER site, Petersham, Massachusetts, United States -... | ecosystem: Environmental > Terrestrial > Soil > Temperate forest >...
CTGAGCAAGCCACTTCGACGGCTCTACGACGGAAATATGGCGAATGGCTTCTTTGCCGGCGCTACTTGAACACAACTCTCCGCGCGTACGACCGGATTGCAGGTCAATTCCTGGAGTTCTGGGGAAAGAAGGCACTGGCGCGGGTTCGGCCATCGGACATCCAGGACTTCCTAATATCGCTGGCGTATCGCGATCTGTCTGCCGATGTCGTCCGCAGAAATCTTTGGGGCCTTCGCTCTTTCTTCGACTTCCTTTGCCTGAGGGGGATCGTAGGAGGCGTTGGGCCGCGCTATGTTCGGCCGCGGCCCGAGCCGCGGGCTACTCCAAGGGCCCTTTCTAAGGAGAATGCTCTTCGTCTGATAACTTCCGCGACTAATGACCGCGACCGCGCGTTGCTAGAAATGTACTACGCGACCGGCTGTCGGGTTAGCGAGCTTGCCAGGGTTCGATTGGAAGGGATGTTGACCTTACCAAGAAAACCTTGTGGATCAAAGGCAAGTATGGGAAATCGCGGAGGGTTTTTTTTGGCGCGACAGCAAGTAGATATCTGCAGAAATACCTAAAAAGTCGCCGCGCTGGTTTTTTGTTCGAAAACCGTAATCCGGTGCAGAAAGGCCACGTCGCTTGGAACGGCCGAATTTGGGTGGGTTACTGGCGGGACTACACCGACTCAGTGAAGCCCCGCTATAAGAACAAGAGCCTCGGAAAGAAGCCCGCCAATAAGAAAGAAGCCTGGGACTTATTTAGGAAATTGGTGCCAAACCCGGACGAAGGCCATCTACGCTGTCGGCCGCATGGTTTAGCTCGCGCGACGATCAGCGATATTTTTAGACACGCCGCGCATCGTGCTGGGCTGGGCAGAGTTACTGCCCATAACCTACGGCACTCGTTTGCAGTGCACATGCTGGACAACGGCGCCGACATCCGCCACGTTCAAGAATTGCTCGGGCACACCGACGTGGCGACAACACACGGCTATACCTCGGCTGTGTCGTTTCCAATAGCCGAGGCCTACAAAAAATTCCATCCTCGGGCTGGGGGCCGTCATGAGCGCTAACGATTGCAGTCGTCAAAAGCTCGGCGTAAGCTCGAACATCGATGAACTGTTTCTTCAGCCCTGGTTTCTGCCTAGGGCCCTGTCAGAGAAGATCAGAAGCCTACTTCCGAGCAACCAGTTCCAGAAGATGCGCTACTACTTCGATGACTATGGTTGTCTTAGGTGCGGTCAACGCGATTGCCTTTATGGCGCCAATGGGATGTGCGAAAGCTGCTGCGTCGTCATACGTAGGCGAATAGCGTCCAGTCTATTCAAGCGATTCCGGCGCATCGGAACAAAGTTGGACCGTAAACCGTTAAACCGCTACTTGAGAGACCTCACTCCGCATGATGCTTCAAACTCACCCCGTAAGGGCTGAGGAAACTGGTGGGTCCGGCGACCACCTGCTTGCAAAGCAGGTTAAACCTCATATAAGTCATTGTTTCGGTTGCTCTTAACTGAAAACGACAGTCGTTAAGTTGCTCCAAATGCTCCAAAGTTAAAAGTGCTCGGCTGTCACCGTCGATCTCGCCAAACTTCCACTCCTTGGCCGCTAGATGACGTTAAGCCAGCCAACCCACTACTTGTGGTCTGCTCTAGCCGTTTCGGCCTCCTAGTCATCTAAATCGTGGAGATGGGCGATGGAAACTCAGGAACCACTGTTGGGCATGTCCCTTCTGCGGCACTGACAATCCACCTGAAGCGGCTTGCTGGAACGACGACGACGAAAGCTCCTACGAAGCGATCTGTCAGGGTTGCGGGAAGAAGTTCTCCAAGACCATGCAACTCGAGTGGTCGCCCAGTTAGATCGATACCGATTGTGGACGCAACTGTTTGCGTCAACCGAGCGCCCCATCCAGATGACTACAAAGAGGGAGCGGACGCGGATCGACGCGATGCTTACACAAGCTGGGGACGCACGAGACGGGTCCGCTCCCGTCCAATCTTCACTGGGAACACGAGGTTCCGCTTTCGACGCGTTCGTCGCGGTAGGTCTGGCATCCGATTGACCTACTGACGCTCATTCGCGTTTTCTTAGCGATGAGGTGGTTCGTCGGCGTCAGGGAATCTATGTGAATCGTCTCCCCGTGGAGCGTGCCCGTGACCGTTACGTCCCTTGCGGCGAAGCGAGCGGCTGTTTCTTGTGGTTCCAGCAGGTAAACGTGATGTTCGACCCACAACCCATACTTGGAACCTTTCCGCACACATAGCCGCACGCACTTTTTGTCGGGCGTCATATCTTTCGTCACTTGGCAGTTCGTACCGCAATGAGTGTCGGTTACGAATCCCTGCCATGTTTGTTTCGTCCTATCCTGTCCACCGCTTGCACCCGTCTGGGTAGACATGGCGATGAGGCACACGGCCCATACAGTCGTAAGCAATCTTCGATTAGATCTCATACTCACCATCCAAGGCAGATCGATGGTTTTATGTCCTATTGTGATAAACGCCCTAGCTAGGCCGGACGTTTCCGTGTGGCCTGCTCCCACTGAAGATTCCGATAAGTATAGTTCATCGGCGTTACACGCCTGCGAAACATGTTGCGTTTTACTCATTTATTCACTATTGTTGAATAAATGAGCGACCACACTTATCTGGGTGGCTTGGAACTGACAGTGATGCTGGCACTGGTGCGGATTGGTGAAGGCGCTTATGGCGTCCCTATCTCCAGAGAGATTGAACGACAAACAGGCCGTGAGGTGGCTCTGGGTAGCGTATACGCGGCGCTCGAACGGCTTCAAGGGAAGGGACTCGTAAGTTCGTATCTGGGTGAACCTACCGCAGCGCGAGGTGGCAAAGCCAAGAAATACTTTCGCGCTACCCCGGAAGGATTGCGTGAGGTTCGTGAAACGCGATCTGCCCTGATGAATTTATGGCGCGGCGTACGCGAACTGCAAGGAGAGCCAACTTGAGATCATCGAGACCACCAGTGTTGGCAGTCTGGTTGTTTCAACATTTAACGCGGCGCGAGCATCGCGAAGCTCTTGCGGGAGACCTCTTGGAGGAATACAGCCGCCGATCCGATTCGTGGTATTGGCGGCAAGTTATTGCTGCTATCGCGGCAGATTTCCGTACAACTCTTCGGTCGCGCCGGGTCAGTGTTGCCCTTGCTCTGGTGGTTTGTGGCGCATTTCCGTGGAAGCACTTTTTTCTCAGTGAAAAAGTTCAGTCATTGCTCCGCGCAGGAATACAACTGAGTTGGCCCGGTTCATTCCTGGTTGGGATCGCGATTATTTCTGCGTTTCAGAGTGTGATTCTGCTGGCGGCGCTTTGTGCGTATATCGTGGGTACTGACAGGTTGCACCCACGCGGTTTCCTGATCGCTCTTTATCCTGCTTTGTTCGTACTGATCTTGGGCAACACTGCCGTAGCGATCTCCCAACTGATACCCTGGTCTCGCCTGGTTTTCTACTATGTGATCTGGCGACTGCCTTTGTTCTTCAGCCTTGTGATTTCCATGATGCGGGTGCGTGTGAACTCAGAACGAATTGGGCTTCCCGTCACTTAAGCCAAGCTCTTTGCTAGTTATGAGCCTGCTCAAATAAACTATCTCTTCAACGTGTGCGTGGCTAGTTCTTGGGCCGTCACACGATTCGACGAAGCACTTTGGTCTGGAATCTCAAGGATTCTCAAGCGCGGCACTTACTCTCCCCGCAACACCTCCACCGGCTGCACCCCCGCCGCTCGTGCGGCAGGAATCAAGCTCGCGCACATCGCTGCCACCGCCAGTGCTCCTACCGCCAGACTCAGACTCACCGCATCATTCACCTTGACCCCATATAGCATCGCTTGCACCAGCCGACCTGCGCCCAGCACCAGCACAACTCCAATCACAAGGCCAGCCCCCAGCAATCTCATCGCATCTCCCAGGAGCATGCGTACAATGCTCATCTTATCCGCGCCGATTGCCATTCGAATCCCAATTTCACTCCTGCGCTGGATCACCATATACGATCCGATTCCGTAAATTCCCACCATGGCCAGCACCGCCGCCAGTGCGCCATAGAATCCGGAAAGCGTGGCCATCAGCCTCTCCCGCGATAACCCTCGCAATACGGAGGTCCGAAGCACACTGAAATTCAGCACCATTTCTGGATTTATTCGCTGTGCCGTGTCCTTTATCGAAGCGATTAATGCGGAAACATTTTCGCCAGACCGTATCAGCAGGGTTGACTGCGAATCGGAACCGGCACCCTGGCTCTCCGACACGTAAATAATCGGCTCAAATTCCCCTCGTATGTCTCTATACTTCGTGTCTCCAACTAGTCCGACGATCTCCCAAAGCTTGTCAGGAAATCCGCCCGGTTGTCGGGTTCTGAACGTTCTTCCAATCGGATTCGCTCCGCCCAAAACTTCACGCATGAATTTCTCATTTACGATAGCTACTGCAGGCGAATCCGCTGTGTCGCTCTGCTCAAAATCGCGTCCCTCAAGCAGAGGGATGTCTAACGTCTGAAAATACCGGTCACTGACAGCGTTAAAGTCTACTAGCTTTCGACTGATCCCAAGTTCAGGAATACCAATGAAGCGGTTCCACCCAGAGTCGCTCAACGGAATGATTTCTGCCTGTGCTGCAACCTCCACTCCCGGAATCGCCCGTACATCGGCCAACAAGTCCCGCTTGAATTGAGGACGCGAAGCAACGGGAATGCTGGGCATTGAAAAATTGAAACCCGCCACAAGCACGCCGTCTTGTTGCAGTCCCGCGTTCACGGACACTAAGTTGCGAAACGTACGCACGAAAAGCAGAGCTCCTACCAGCAGCACTAATGAGAGCGTTACCTGCGACACGATTAATCCCCGCCTCAACGTCAATCCCTGCCGCTCTGACGTAAATCCTCGCCCACCGCCTTTCAAGACGGTTCCCGGATCGCACCTTGTGGCTTGGAGTGCAGGCGCAATCCCAAACAACAAACACGTTAAAATCGCCAACCCCATCGTGAAAAACAACACGCGCCAATCAAGCGATAGCGGTAGAAAGAGCGGGTCATCGCCATGGCTGATGAAACTAACTAACCCCGTTCCCAGAACTTGTGCCAGTGCGGTTCCACCCACCGCTCCGATCATCGCCAGTAGTAGGCTTTCTACCAGCGTCTGCCGAAGCAATCGTCCACGCGAAGCTCCTAGGGTGACTCGCAGTGCCATTTCGCGTTCCCGAGCACTCGCCCGTGCCAACATCAGGTTAGTCAGATTGCCGCACGCGACGAGCAGAACCAGACCTGAAATTCCAAGCAATACAAAAAGGGGCGTCACAAACGTCGCCTTCGAGTCAGAGACTCCGGTCGCCGCTTGCAAAACACGAAAACTGAACTTCAAATAGTGTTCGCGTGCGGCTGCGTCATAGCTTGAGGGCAGCGTTGCAGCGAAAATGCCCGGTGCCACTACGTTCAACTGCATCGTCGCTCGTTCCACTGTCCATTCCGGCTTCAATCTTCCAATCGCCGCCAGCCACCACGTCTCCCCGTCGTTGGAATACGGTTCTTCTCTATGAAGCGTCGGCTCACTACAGACCGGCAACGCCACATCAAATGTGAAACCCGCTTCCAGCCCCGAAAAACTAGCCGGCGTGATGCCGAGAATTTGGAATGGCAGTCGATTCAGCAGTAGCGTGCTTCCTATCACATCCGAACGGCCACCCAATTCACGTTGCCAGAATGCGTTGCTGAGCACCACGCCCCGCACACCGCATCCCTTCGCGTCATCACTCTTCGTCAAGAGCCGCCCCACCTGCGGCTTCAAACGCAGCACGTTGAAAAAGTCACCACTAACCCACAGCCCTTTTGCGTATCGAGCTTCACCACCGCTCCCCAAATTGAAATTCTCCGTGCTCCACGCGGCGATTTCTGAAAATGCCTGCTGTTGCTTCTCAATCTCCTGCCATTGTGCGCTGGAAAGTATGCTCTGCCGCGCCACCGAATTTCCGATGCGTTCTGCGTGAATCAGCTTCACCTCCGCTAACTGTTCTGGTGCCGCGACCGGCAGTGTTCGCAGCAGTACTGCGTCGAGCAACTCAAAAATCGCCGTATTCGCGCCGATCCCTAGCGTCAGTGACAGAATCGCGACGAGTGCGAAGCCAAGATTGAACCGCAACAGGCGCACACCCAACCGGAGATCGTGTTGCACCCCCGTCAAGAGCCGCTCGCGCTCGTTCACGCCTGCCGCTACCGTGTCGCCCCGTTCGCACCGACCTTCCAGGCGCGGTCGCAGGCCCATCAAGAACCCAGGCACGCGCAAATCTCCCCGTAATCGCCTCAGTGCAGCCTCCTCCTCGGCTCCTTCCAACACCAAATCCCTGTACCGATCCGCCAAATCCTGCGCTAACTCCTCCACTACCGCTTCTTCGCGTGCCGCTTCTGCCTTCACCTTCGCGCTCCCCAACGCTTCCCGTACCTCACGCTTCCAATCAGGCATGTTCGCCCCCTGCAATCCGGTTCACCGCTCCTACGAAATCGGCCCAAGCGCTGCGCTGCTCCTTCAACACCGCTCGCCCCAGCGCTGTAACCCGGTAATACCGTCGTCTTCGCTGTCCAGACTTTTCGACCCAACGCCCAGCGATAAATCCTCGCTCTTCCAAGCGGTAGAGCAACGGATAAAACGACGACACGTTGAATTGTAGGACGCCTTTCGAGCGTTGCTCGATCAGTTTACTGATCTCATAGCCATGCCGCTCCCGATGCTCCAACAGCGACAGGATGAGTAGCTCAGCGCTACCTTTCTTTAACTCCCGTGCGAACACTTTTTCTCGCATATATGTCACTGCGATATATCGTAATTCCGACTAGATCGAACGTCAAGTTCCTCATTCGGTGCTCGCAGTTGGATGTCAATGCGTCATCGGCATCTGATCCAAGGATTTCCTTCCATTGACGCAAACGCGCCGTCGACCTACGATGAAGATCCGCCTAGCCACTTCCTTGAAGGAGACTCCGCATGACAAAGGTTCTTAAGTGTGGCGATGTCGTTCCTGGATGCAACGCCAAAATCAAAGGCGACTCTGAACACGACGTACTACGCAAAGCTGCGGAACACGCAAAGACGGCGCATCACATGGAGAGTATTCCGCCCGACGTTTTGTCGAAGGTGAAGGGCGCAATCCGCGATCAAGGGGAGCCACGGACGCAAAAAGCTGGTTCGTCAAATTAGCAGTCGACAACAGAACCTAGACATGGGGCGGCTCCGAAAGGGTCGCCCTTTTTTTATGAATACGCAATTCGGGAGCATGGTTAGAGAGGACATCCGGCTGCCGGTCGATATCCCTGTGATACGATTTCTGCAGGAGGAACTTACTATCAATGGATGTTATTGCGGCACTACAAGCCGAAGCAACTAAGTTGAAGAAGCAGTTAGATACCGTGCTCCACGCGATGCATTTGTTAGGTGGAAATAAGGGTAAGAGTAAAAGCAAGAGTAAGACGGTTCCGACAAAACGCCGCCGCATGAGCGCCGCAGGAAAAGCAAGGATCGCCGCTGCACAGAAAGCGCGGTGGGCGAAGGTGAGGGCCGCGAAGAAGAAAGCTGCTTAATTTATATCGAAGTGATTGGCCCCCGTTCTCGTTTTGAGTGTGGGGGCTTTTTGTTTTTCAGCGGACCAGAGTCCGATCCGCCGCAAAAGCACCGGGACACCAGCCACCGTCGAAGTGAAGTGTACGAAGAAGCGTGTTCTCTCGGCTGCGGGAAGAGTGTCGGCTGCGGGAAGAGTCGCAATAGCGAAGGCTGCGAAGAAGCGGTGGCCAAGGTGAGGTAAGAAGCGAAGAAAGCGGCTGACGTCTCGGATTAATTCGGACGAGCCAATCTGTTTGTCCGAGGCATCAAGTTAGGGCTCGAATCGTTTGAGAATATTGTCTCTGTGCTCTGAGAGTTCCTTATCCGCAGGCCATGTACCGAGCCAGTCTCGGTAGCTTATCGCTGCAAAGCCGACCTCTGCGCCCGTCACCATTTGAGCAAACGTTGCGGCCTCTTCGCGCTGAGCGGACCAATCTGCCGAGTGTCGTGCAGGTTCCGCGAACAGATAAACCAAAAACGGTACTTTGCGTTTCTTCCTGCCCTCGGTGACTAAACCAAAAGCGTGCTTTACAAGTTGAGTCGCGTCGAGGTACCTGAACCTCAGTTGGCCGGACTTGAGTTGATTCTTCATTGACTTGAACGGTTCCATTCGATCGTGCCAATGGTTACCATCATATTTGGTGGAGAATTCTGGAATTTTGGAGCCGCGAAATGGCTCGAAACGTTTCGACTCCACACCGACAATATCGGCCTCTGTTTCGATGAGGGCGTCAAGCCAAGGATGTCTGCCCCCCGGCCATGGAAAATGGGCACAGTACTCGATATCAACCACGGTCGCCGGCCAAGAGGTCGTTTTTAGGCATCGAAACGAAGGAAGACGCGCAGGCTGCGGATGGAACCACGCGAAGGTATCACGGCAAGAAAAGCCGAACTCGACGCGTTCAAGAATTTCCCACTACTAAGCTCTTTACCAGCGGCTTTCGTCAGACGGTCTACAACATAGACTTCGGAAACGCCGGGAAGAAATCAAAGACTCGCCGGGCCTGGTTTTGTCGTGGTCACGAAACCAGTATGTCTCAACCGAGTGAATCTTCGCCAACTCCAACCTCTTCTCCATCACAACTTCAGAAGGCTCTATCGCGCTGATTTGATGGTTGCGGGCGATGACCGAACGGATTTTGGACTTGTAGAGCGCTTTCTGCTCGTGGGTGATGCGGGCATAAGAGTGGAAGCGAATGAAGAATGAGCGGGAATATATCGCTGATCTGCAAGTCTACGCGGCGGCATATTCGACCGACAATTTCAAGATCAGGGTTTTGGACTCTCACATAAAGCGCGAGAAGTGGGGATTCAGAGCTAACGGCGATAAGTGGCGATAGTTTGTGATCTGCTCTTCACTTGTAAACCGTTTGGATTTCTGGGAATAGTGCTGATGTGATGACCAAGGATTTGTACGATTCTTTCCCCATGTACAGGACATTCAACCAAGAAATACGATGAGCGCGGCACACCCGGTGAACGAAAAGTATTGAAAGCTCTGAAATGGGGACGGCAAGGCGGTAAGTGCACTTGCGGGAACGATCTGCCGCTCAAATACTCGGAACTCGACCGCGAGAATGCCGCCGATGGTTATACCGAGGCGAACACCAGTCTAGTTCACGACACGTGCCATCGCGAACGCCAGGCTGAAAAGGGATACAAGTAGTCTCAACCCGGGCCACGAGGACAAAATCCCGATAGACGCAACGGACGTTCCCGACATCAACTGCGTCCTTCACACCCTTCGAAGGGCTCCTCCGGTCGCGCCGGTCGTCGTACGGAGGCTGATTCCATCTTGGACGACGTACGCAAGCCTACACCCCGGAACAACTCGGGGCGCGACATCGGCGCTTCGCCCGGTCAGATTGTGAAGGGGTGGGAGCGAGGACGTTAGACCACGTCGCGCTTCCATCCCCTCCTTTAACCCGCTTATCGCCGCCGCAGTTCTTACGTGAAGACCAGTTGTTTATGTCAGTGTTGGCCCGACCTGCACGCTGAATCCGCCATCGGCCATGACAATCGATCCCACTATGAAGCTCGCTTTGTCCGAAGCCAGAAAAGCGGCTACCTCCGCGATCTCTTCCGGCTGCGCGGCGCGACCGATAGGCGCGTTCTTCCCGTGCTGTGCGAGAAAGTCGCGTCCATTCGGCATGAAGTGATTCAACAAGTTTGTTACGACATCGCCAGCCCCAACGGCGTTTACGCGAATGCCGTTCGGAATGCTTTCTACGGCGAGCACACGGGTCAGTTGCGCGAGCCCGCCTTTGGTTGCTGCGTACGCTGCAATCTGAGGAAACCCAAAGAAGCAGGCATACGATCCGATGTTCACAATCGCACCGCTCTTTTTTGGAGTCATCGCCCGTACTGCTTCACGGGAATGAAGAAAGACGCCGGTAAGGTTCACAGCGAGAGTTTGGTTCCATTCCTCCAACGAAAGATCCAAAACTTTCGTGTACTTGATCGTTGCCGCGTTGTTTACGAGGATGTCGAGCTTTCCGTATCGTTCGATCGCCAGGGCCATGACCCGCTTGGCAGAGTCCTCGCTCGCGACGTCGCCGACGAAGGGGACTACACGTTCATTGCTTTGGGCCAACTCCTCGACAGCCCGATTGATGTCCTCTGCGATGACCTGAGCGCCCCGTGCTTGGAAAAGCAGCGCAGTGGCACGACCTATACCGCTTGCAGCCCCGGTAACGATTGCGACCTTGTCCTCTAAGTCGCGCTGAGAATTGTTTTTATTCACTGTTCTGTCCGTCATATTGCCGACTCCTCAGTTAGAGTCGCTACGTAGCGTAGCGTTATAAATATGATGCGCTACGCATCGTAGCGTTGCAAGCCTGAAACGGGTATTCTGGCGTAGGGTAATTCCTGTACCACAGAAGCTGCGAAAGCATCGCGTCAGAGGTAGGAATTGAAAAAAAAGCGTGCAGATAAAAAATCTCCCGCCAAGGACCTTCAAAAGAGAGGGCCAGAAACAACGCAAGCTATTCTTCGAGCAGCCTTGGAGTTGGGGGAAGAACTGGGATTTGATGGCCTCACGATTGAGGGCATCGCGACTCGCAGTGGTATCGCCAAAACTACGATCTACAGGCGCTGGCCTAATGTAGGCGCCATTGTCATGGACGCATTCTTAGCGGACGTAACGCGCCTCGCTCCTATCCAAACACGTTCGACCGCTCGCGAAAGCTTTACCGCATCCATGCGGCTTCTGGCGAAAGCATACCGTGGTCGGCTGGGTAAAATCCTCAGGCCCTTACTTGGGAAGGCGCAAGCTGACGAGAATCTTCGCGAGGCTGTTCGCACGCGCTGGGTTGAGCCGCGCCGAGAGATAGCCCGTGAGATCGTGAGGAGAGGAATGAAGAGTGGTGAACTCCGCGATGGTCTGGACCCTGATGTTGTCTTGGATGCTCTTTACGGGCCCTTCTACCATCGATTGCTAGTGCCCTACAAAAACGGAATCCTATCTGACACCTTCATCGACACACTGGTCGACACTGTGTTCGGTGGAGTCGAGTCGCGCTGAAGTACGACCTGATCGACTGTAAAAGGTGCGATAAGCCAGAACCGAGGGTCAACCGATCGGGACTTGGTGAGTTCCTCGTCGCGGGGGGCGACGCTACGCCCTTCCAGGCTTCACGTAAGGATTTCATTTCATATGTCTTGTTTTCGGTCTTTGCGGACGGATATGGATTTAAAGCGCTCAATAACGAAAACCCAGCAGGATGAATCCTGAGAAACATGCGAAACGTCGTACATACCGTCCTGCCCTCCGCTCGCCATAACGGAGATATTGCGAATGTTCAACGAGAATTTGAGGCGCTTGCCCTCGCCTTCAAAGAGGTTTTTGGCAGCGTTTCTCTTGCTCGGCACCGGTTTCGCTTTCCTCGACACCGCACAAGCGCCAAACCAAGTCGATTCCGCGCACTTTGCTTATGACACGAGCCTCGCACTCAATGAAAAACAGATATCGGAGAGGCAGCGTGATGGGGTGGCGATTCAAGAGATTACCTACACCGGTTCGAATGGCGACACCGTTCCTGCGTACCTTGTCGTCCCGAAGCAAGGCGGAAAGTTTGCGGCAATAGTTTGGGGTCACTGGCTCATGCCAGACGCGGCGAATTCGAACCGTGAGGAGTTTCTGGAAGAGGCGATTGCGCTCGCTTCGAGTGGAGTTGTGTCCCTTCTCATTGACGCACCGCAGAAACGGCCTGACTTCAAGTCGGCCGCAAACCCCACGCTCGTCGCACAAGAAGTCGTTGATTTCCGCCGCGGGCTAGACGTGCTGTTGATGCGTTCGGACGTCGATAAAACGCGCGTCGCTTATGTGGGGCACAGCTGGAACGCTGGAACAGGAGCGATTCTCGACGCCGTAGACAAGAGATTCGCTGCGTTTGTATTTATGGGCGGTCCGCAATCGACGATGGAATATGTGGTGTCGTCGGATTCCCCTCGCATGGTTTCGCAACGGAAGCAGGTTGATATGGCGAAGGTGGAACAGAACTTGAAAACGAACGCGTGGGCCGATCCGGGATCGTACGCAGACAAGCTTGGGCCTGCCCCGGCACTTTTCCAGTACGGGTTGCACGATGAAGACTGGGTGCCACTAGCCGATGCGAAGGACTATGTTTCGAAGAGCACCGGGCCAAAGACGGTGGAATTCTATGATTCAGAACATGTATTGAACGAGAAGGCCAGAGTGGATCGGGATGAGTTTTTGAGGAAGAGGTTGAATTTAGGGAAGTAGTGACCTGGACAAACAACGGGTGAGAATTTGGGAATCTGAAGCTTTGAGCGCTCAAGCACTGAGGGAATAATCACTTATGTCCTGGTCAACGCCGTTACCGGACAAGTCAAACTTGAACGGAAACCACTTGTCCGGTTACGCGACTTATCGGGAGTTGGCCCGTGGTATAGATTCCAACAGTGAAACAGACTCGACCGCTTTGAAGGAGAGGCGTATGCCCGAACAGGAAATGGCCGATAGGCTGAATAGATTCTGTCGCCAGCTCATGGCGAATGGTCTATGCGCCGACGCCCGAATCTGGGTGCAGGCCCAAGATCACACTCTCGGGGAGATGGACCACGAGGCTAGTTGTCAGCTGGTTGAGCGACTAACCCAAGTTGGAGCGGTACAAATATTCGCTTGTGAAATCGACGACTACGGCGAACAAGGCCAAAATACGGGCCATCTGGTCGTGGAACTATCCGAGGATAGAGCCTCGCGTTCAAAATTACTTGAATTCGTTGCACAGCTCGCTGAGAAGTTAGGTTTTGAGGGCGATCCGGACGACGGCCAAGACTATGTTTACATCAAACTAGACTGAAACGGACTTGTCCGGTAACGCGACTTACCGGGAGCTCGCCCATTATTCTTGAGCCCAGCTTCGGAATATCTCAATCACTTCGATTAAATTCAAGGCACCACAATGTCCGTCGAACGTGGGTGCATCCGGATTCCCCAAAATCCTACACCACACCCAATCATCACCCGTCCGTTCAACTTTGAGTTCCTTGAACTCCCGCCGTTGAAGTTCGGTGCCCGCCAAGTCGATCGTCAGTTGCCAACCAGGATTGTCTAGTGTTTCGACGGAAATCCCGTGTTGATGTTCCCAATCCCCATTGCAGTGTGCCCGATACCATCGTTGCAGCCATTCCAGATTGTCTGTATTCATACGCCCAGTTTACCAGCGAGCGTCTCAACTCCCGATTAACGGGGTAATCGGGACATGTCCGGTAATCCGACTTATCGGGAACTTGCCTAACTCTGAGTGCCGATTAGTAATCATCAAGGTATTAAACCGCACTGCTAACACATTTTGAAGGGACCGGCATTCATAATAGAGCCCGGCGCGAACCATTCAACTCTTGGGACAAAATCCTCGACATCTAAGCATGTTTATTTAGCTGAGTCCTTTTTACGGCGGATTCGACGCTATGGAGAACTTCACATCTTCAAAAGTACTCTGGGTGAGTGCGGGCCGGATTGCTGCTGCTTTGATTTCTTTGCCGTTTATTGTTCAGCTTGTTCTGCAGCCACGAGGGCCGCTCTTTCACGTGCAACTCGTGTACATGGCTACGACGGGGCTTATAATCCTGGCATTCCCTATCGCCTGGATTCTTTTCCCTCGCTGGCATCCCGTGAATCGAGCATTGATGGCCCACTCGATTCAACGTCAAAGGTTGGATGAGGAAATGGCACGCACTCACGACGAGTTAGGTCCGTTTCATTTCTGCGAATCACTCTTGGTTTATTCACCCGGGCACACTCTGGACGTCGTTCCCTACGAGGCTATTTGCTCGGCGCTGAAAGAACCGGGTTACGGCGACGATGCTACAGTCGTTGTGATTCAAACAAAGAGACGCGAACATACCGATGGCCGCGGACGTGGCTTCAGGGAATCTTTGACCCAGACAAGGTGTTAGCGGCGATCCGACATCGAGCCAAACTTCCTGGTTCAAACTAAACTGGGTTCGCCCTTTCGCGCTAGGCCCCATAGTTTGCGTTTGTCGCTGACGTCATGCCTGCCGACTGTCGTGCCCTGTATTCGCGTCGTAGATTTCGACGGTGGCACGCGATCGCGCCCACAAAGGCAAGGAATATGGCGAGCGGCATGGTCGCATCCCTTCCAACATCGTGAATCCAGAAGAAACCGACGGCCTTACCAATAGCAATACCCAACCCGAAGTACGCAACGATGGTGGCTACATTCAATAGCCTCCATTTCGTCTCCGTCGTTGATGCAATCACCAGCGCAGAAAAACCCACCAAAGCCACCAGGAAGACGATCATACGTTTGTCCTCGTGAACGGACCGGCGATGGCTCGCCAGACGAGTACGATGCCTGCAACCAGCGCCGACAACGGAATCGGATGTATGGGATGGAGCGAGTATGGCCCGCTAAAAAACCAGAAGGAGAGGGCAATCAGAGCGGCGCCTCCTGAGAATCTTACAATGCTTCCGATCCAGGCGGGTCGCTGAACCAAGTAGGAGCGCAACCGCTTCGCTAAAAATTCAGCGGCAAACACCGCGGCCAAGCAAAAAGGGACGACAGCCGGGGCAATCATCAGCGTCCCGTACCAGGGAAGTGAATCGCCATTCGAGAGCATCGAGTGCTTCCAGTCAGCCACATGAAGGCCCTCAACGAAGTATGCATGGCGTCCGTATAACAAGATCACGCTGAGTGTGCAGGCGATCCGGGTGACGAAAAAAGAGCTAATTAAGACGGTTGCAAATATCCCGCCCGAGCCCAAATTTGAGAATTGGCCCGACCTGGATCGGCGCAGAGAAATGGTGCGCGTGGTGGTCGCGGTAAAGCGGTACCGAGCCACAGGGTAAGTTGTGGTCTCTCCGTCGTTCTGGCTGTATTGACTGTTTGGCACGATGAACCGACAGATACTCAATTGCTTAAGTATAAAGGGGCGAGTCCTGAGTCGTGAGGTTTACTGAAAAGTGTATCAGATCTGCAAACAATATCCTGGGGTTCGTCGCAGCTCACCAAACCGTGACCAATACGCTGATGCACCTTAGGATCGCTCCAACCCGGGTTCAAACACAGTGGATAATACGGTAAGTAATTAAGGATTTAAGGGGCGTCCATTGAGAGCAGCGTTTTGGATTGTCTTGGCCTGTTTTGTGCTATTCGTCGCCAGCCTGTTCGTCGAGCGTCATATTGAATCTTCGTACGCACAAAGCAAACCGCATACCCCAAACGCGGAGCAGACAATTAGCCTTTCCGTCACCCACGGATACGTGATCTATGTGAGTGAGAGTGAGTTGAATCTTTTTAACGAAGAGAAGAAATGGACTCACATCGTGACAGCGCTCTCCCTTGTGACTGTGGTACTGATAGGCATATTCGGCCCACGTCGAAAGGGTTCTTCGTGAATTGCAGGTTCGCGCGAAGGCGTCAACTTTCTAGCTTAATCCCCGATTAACGGGTAACCGGACAAGTCACTGCGCTCAGCAGCGACCGTTCTGTGAGATGAGAAGAGAAATTCTGCCTTCATGGGTGAGCCACTGAAACCCAGGAATCTCTGAGGCGCAAAATGGGTCCAGCAATCCTTCCACGTTACTCCAGCCACTTGAACTAAGCGCACACTCGAATCTTAGCGGGCCGACTTGGCGAATACCCGTATCCCGACTGTCTCGTCGTAGGTCAAGGCGACACCCGCCAACAAACACGGCCCATGACTCGTTCTCTAACGAGGCGCTTTGGCGGACACCCAACGCAAGTTCAGAAACAAGGTCTCTCAACCGCCAGACGTCGGACGGTGTGTATTCATATAACCGAATCAATGGACGACCATCCGCCCCGTCAGTCACATATTCAACCCTCATTTTTGTAGGCTACTACGATTCCGGACAGGAACTTCGGGTGGCCGGAGCCAAAACCCGATAAACGCCGTTACCGGACATGTCCGATAATGCGACTTACCAGGAGTTTGAATCACCAAATACTCATTCAGAGCTATGCTAGTCGTCAGACTGTATGGACGCTAATTCAAATCAAGCCGGCCCAGTTTGGTTATGGGCTTTCGATGAGACAGCCGCGTTTCGTGACCGCGTTTTCGCGAAAGTGGGCGAACGACCGCACGCACACCAAGAGAAGGTGGATTGGGCGAACTTCAATTGCGCCGAGTGGATTGAGTGGCGAAAGCGCTACGACGTAGCGTTCCACGAGGAACTCGACAAGAACCCACGGCTTTCTCGGCTTATGTCGGGAGCGCGGAAAAGAGAAGAAGGCGACTAAACGCCTCCCGATAAACGCCGTTACTGGAGAAGTGAAATTCCGTCTAAATCCACATGTCCAGTAATCCGACTTATCGGGGAGTATAGGTTCCGTTTTTTTCACGCTTGGCTGGTTCACATGTCGCGTGATATTCGATTCACATGGCTCAACGGCAAAAACAGCAACCGACGACGACCTACAGATTTGATGACCTTGCCCTTTGGAAGACCAAGCTCCCCAGCGCTAAGCACGCTGTTTTACCGCCGCAGAACAACCGCCCTAATCCTTTCGTCACTACGGCGGTCGTATATGCCTCAGTCTTCTCCGAAGGTGCAGTTTGCGCCCTAGAGCGCAAATCTGGGCAGTTGTTGTGGCGTAAGGAGATTCCGAAGTTTGGAGGATCAGCGGTCCATTTGAGGCAGGGGAAGCTGTTCGCGAAAACGCCCAATACACTATTCGCTTTGGAGCCTGAATCCGGGAAAACCATTTGGTCCTTTTGTCCGTACGGAGACTCAGGAGAATCAATTTACTCTGATCCAACGGTCAGTGGAAATCGCCTATTTATAGGCGACAGGCGCGGATATTTGCACTGTCTGGATACGCGAACAGGACAGACTCTCTGGCGAACCCTCACCAACACGGAAAAGAATGACGACGTAAACACAACTCCGGCTGTGGTGGGCGGTCTGGTGATTGTCGGAACAAACGCGAATATGGTGGCTGCTTACGATGTTAGTGCCGGGCGAGAAGTGTGGAAGCGGAAGATCAATGGTCCTTCGACATTTGGTCCGCTTCTCTTTCGCGATCTATTGGTCGTACTTACAAATTCGGTTTATCTATTGACTCCCCGTGATGGAAAAATCGTACGCAGATTTTCTTGGAAGGGCGACGGTGTCAAAGAAGCAGATTGCACCCAGCGTGAGGTGGTCTGCATGCTTCGAGGAAGCTGGCCGCCCAATGGGCAAAGCAAGTTGGTTGGGCTGAATGAGCGTGGTATCCGTTTTGCCGATAAGTCCAGCAATTACGTCGCGTTCGTTCGGTGCATCGACAAAACAAAGTTAATCTACATCTCGCATCTTCAAGGGATTGATGTGAGGAGACAGTCAGGAGGTGGGTTGGCGTGCCAGATTGAACTCGGGAACGTCTCGTCCGGCGTTGGCCCCGTTGATGTGAAAAACGGAGCGATTTACGCCCTGACAGGCGACGGGTCGGTCTATGCCCTTAAACACCCCGCCGTTTGAAGGCATGGAGTCTCACTGCACCCCAGAACGCAGTTCCCGATAAACGCCGTAACCAAACAAGTGAATTTCCCACTCGGCAAATTTACGGTCACGCAACTTGCCAAGCAACGATAACCGCGCAGCCAATTGACGTGCTGAGACAGAAGCATGGGGCTACAATACGTCATGCTGAATGCGTTCAGGTTCGTAGTCGCGATCTGAAATGAGGAGGCGGATTGCCGGATTGGCTCTTTATTGCGCTGTTTTCGGCGGTTGCGGGTTTCATTGCGTTCAACGGCTTCTTGATGCTGTTCGCACCGGCTAAACATCGCAAATTCCTTGCGTGGTTCGGAGGAACAGAATCCTGGCCAGAAGGCAGGGGCCTGGAAATTCAGCGGCGACTAGCGGGTGCGCTAATGATGCTCTTGGGGGTGTATTTGCTCCATCAATCTTTAATCCGGTCCATCCTAGGAAGGTGAAGCCGGTCTCAACTCCTGGTAAACGCCGTTATCGGACAAGTGAAAATCGCACGAGAACTGCGTACCGTCACTTCACGGTGGACATGTGGCATTCGTATCGCGCCTTCACTGCCGGGAGCCGTTGATGAGTTCTGTCGCGCTCCTTTCAAGTGAGAGCCGCATACCGCGGAGCCGATACTGAAGCCCAAAAAGAAGAGACGTTGATAAAGCCGAGCTGTCGTCGATGGCGATTCGGGGCAGCCAAGGACCCTTTGCAGAATCCAAGCTTCGACGTTTTAATAAACCAGACATACATCAAACGTGATTGCGATGACTGCACGGTGATCAACATTCGTGTGGCTCGTCGGAATTGAACGCGAGGCAAGTGTGGGAACTGAACGACAGAAGATGCTTGCTGGGGAACTATATGATGCGCTCGACCCTGAGCTTGTGCGTGATAGAGACAGAGCTCGAGACTTGTGCCAAATCCTGAACGCAACGCGAGAAGCAGACCGCGAGCTGCGACGGGATCTTCTCCTGAAAATTTTCGGGAAGGGTGGTGGTACTGCTTGGCTGCAACCGCCGTTCTTTTGCGACTACGGAAGCAATATTGAATTGGGAGAGCGCGTCTTCTTCAACTTCAACTGCGTGGTCTTGGACGTGTGCAAGGTCTCGATTGGAGACTACAGCCAATTCGGTTCGGGCGTGCAGATTCTGACGCCACTACACCCGCTTAGAGCTGACCTCCGCCGGAAGGAGGAATATGGCGCACCCATTTCGATCGGCGCCGACGTTTGGGTGGGCTCGGGTGCGTTGATTCTTCCCGGTGTTACCATCGGAGACAAAACGGTCGTCGGTGCCGGTAGCGTTGTCGCAAGGAGCCTGCCAGCAGGCGTTCTAGCCGTGGGCAATCCTTGCCGCCCGATTCGTGAAATCGTGTAAACGTACACTTATGCGATCACTTCGGATTACTTCACATCGGTTGGTAGTAGCATAGCGTCGCACCAGGCCTCAGAAATCACGCAAGTATTTTCACCATGCCACTTTGCGGGCAGGCGCGTAACGCTGACTGCGATTCAAGGATGACTAATGAAACGGATCGTAATTGCGACGGTGTGCGCACTATTCGTTGCCAGCCAGATGCAAGGGCCGAACGCTCATGTCCACTTCGCCGCTGCAGGCGCTGAAGTTTCCTCGCAGGCTGCTGGAGCGGACTGGGCCGTTTATCACGGCAATCCGAACGGAACACACTATTCAGTACTGGATCAAATAAATACACAGAATGTTAAAGGGTTGAAAGTCGCGTGGACGTTTGAAACCGGGGACGGCCTACCAACCAACGACATGGAAGGCGACACCATCGTTGTCAAAGGACGCATGTATTTCGCTTCTCCGAAAGGCCGCATTTTTAGTCTCAACGCCGCCACCGGCGCGCAGAACTGGGTCTACGATCCGGCTGAAGGCAAAGCCGGAAATGGAAGCGGGCGATTGCGGGGTGTCTGCTACTGGACGGACGGAACTGGTGAGCGAATTTTGTTTACGTCGGGCAACCGACTGATCGCTGTGGATGCCAACAGCGGAAAACTGATTGAGAGTTTCGGGGATTCAGGCAAGGTCGACTTGACCCAGAATCTTGGGCGGGACCCACATTCGGTGTCGGTGAACGTCAATTCACCAGGTGTGATTTTCAAGGACCTGATAATTCTGGGTAGCACTGGCGCAACGCCCGGTCATATTCGAGCGTACAGCGTGCGCACGGGAAAGCTGGCGTGGATTTTCCACACAATCCCGCAACCCGGCGAATTTGGTTATGACACGTGGCCCAAAGATGCATGGAAGACAGCAAATGGTGCGAACGTTTGGTCCGGCCTGAGCCTCGATCCTGAGCGCGGCATTGTTTACCTTCCGGTCGCGTCAGCGGGCATGGGATTTAAGGACTTTTACGGTGCCGATCGTGAGGGCGATACGCTCTTTGGTACTTCGCTAGTGGCGCTTGATGCGAATACGGGAAGGCGCCTATGGCACTACCAGTTCGTGAAACACGACCTGTGGGACCGCGATCCGCCGACGCCCGCGACGCTCGTCACCGTTCACCGTGACGGCAAGGACATCCCCGCCGTAGCCCAAATCACAAAGTACGGTTACGTTTGGGTATTCGACAGGGTCACGGGCGAGAACTTGTTTCCAACGCAGGAGGTGCCCGTTTTTCCGAGCACAATTCCTGGCGAAAAGCCTGTCACACACGAGATTTTGCCCGCAGCACCCGAACCGTTCGCCCGTCAGCGGCTCACAGAGCAGACATTGACTCAGCGCACGCCCGCCGCCAACGCCGCTGTGCGGGCACACCTAGCGACGATGAGTAACCGTGGCCGATTTGATCCCCCGTCGCTTGGGCATTCTAATTGTTGGTCACTTTGCACTACTTTCACGTCTTCGCTGGGAACAAGCCAGCTATTTTGGGCTTATCGTTGTCGTTGGCCTGCCAGAGTTAGCCCTTGTTTTCTTTTTGTTGGGGCTTACGTTCAAACGTAAACAACCAAGAACTGCCGAAGAAATCGCGGGCATCATCGAGCGGTTCCTAACTGGCAACAGCTTATACCCTCAGGAGTGGAACGATTTTGTGGAATGCAGCGAACGAGACCCTCGGCTCGATGTGTATCGAAAAAGATGCTACGACTTGGACCCGTTGGTTAACTGTCCCGGTCAGCAAGACCCGAAAGCAGTCGCCGAGTTAGGAACCATGATTGACCAGCTTCGCCGCTCGGAAATGCAGACAGTGCGAGCGAAGTCTTCAGAGTCCTGATAAACGCCGTTACCGGAAACTGGGTCTCAATGTCCGGTACAATTCAGCGCATATGAAACGAAGGCGACTAGCGTTGGTGGCCACAATCGTCGTCTTGATTTGTGCGTCTGGCCTACGCTTCACGCTTCTGCTCTTCAACTCGTTGGTCTCTGCGCGCTACAGTTCAGCGTTGTCCTCTTACTCAAAGAACCTCGAACCTGGAATGACGCGCAGTGACGTAGAGCACTACCTGGGAGCGAAGGCAATTCCTTACGAGAAGAGTGCAGAGGTTGATCTCGTTGAAATTGGGCAGAAAGCTGCCCCGTGGTTCTGCAGTGAGGTGAACGTTTATGTTGCCTTTGATTTCGAAGCCGTTCCTCGTCTTCGCGACACGCGCGCCATCGATAACATCCGCCGTCACACGCCATCGTCAGCGCCGACTTGGATACGCTGAATTCCATCGCTTGGTGATCCTCGCGTGCGGTTGCAGGTGCGCTCATTGTTTACGCGGCCCTGGGGGACGGACAGCCCGCCTCCTTCTTGAATTGTAACGCTGTTGCCGTACTCGACGACACCCTGCGTCGTGCTGAGT
>Ga0206871_10121_pt1 | contig 21131 bp, 14 predicted proteins | sample Alteio_BWOrgCont_33_FD_152627 | JGI IMG/M metagenome (GOLD analysis project Ga0206871, IMG submission 152627) | Enriched cells from forest soil in Barre Woods Harvard Forest LTER site, Petersham, Massachusetts, United States -... | ecosystem: Environmental > Terrestrial > Soil > Temperate forest >...
CCATAACAGAGAATGTCGTAGGCGGATTCCCTGCAATCTGCTTTGGGGATCTCGATAGCGATTCCCTCAAGGTGCTTCAAATTGCTAACTGGGGGGTCATAACATGGAGCAGTTTCGATGGTGCATTCAATGGCTGCTCCAATCTCACAATTACAGCCACAGATGAACTAACTGCCAATACAGGGAACGTAACGGATTTCACAGAAGCTTGGTTTGGCTGCAGTAGCTTGACGAGTTTCCCGGTTCTGAATACCAGCAGCGGCACCAGCTTCGCTAATGCCTGGTCAGGGTGCTCAGGATTGACAAGTTTTCCAACTCTCAATACGAGCAACGGGACCAATTTCGGTGGCACGTGGCTTGGTTGCAGTGGCCTAACGACTTTCCCAACTTTGGATACGAGTCACGGGACAAGTTTCGGTGCAACGTGGGTAGGTTGTAGTGGCCTAACGAATTTCCCATCCTTGGATACGAGTCACGGCATAAGTTTCCATGCAACCTGGGAAGGTTGTAGTGGCCTAACGGGTTTCCCAGCCTTGGACACTAGTCAGGGAACAGATTTTACTGATACATGGAGTGGTTGCTTTAGTCTGAACGACTTTCCCCTACTCAATCTCGGTAATATGACTATCGGAAGCAATTGCTTCGTAGGCGACACACTGTCCACAGCCGCATATAGCAATTTACTCGTTAACATTGCCTCGCAGAACAACAATCACGCGGTCACATTCGATGGTGGGAACAGCCAGTATAGCATCGGAACTGCGGCTTCGGCACGAAACACAACGTTGATCACGAATCTCGGCTGGATCATAACGGATGGAGGTCAAGCCCCAGCTTCGACGATTACCAATCTATGGCCAAGCCTTGGCCCGAGTATCGGTGGCACGACAGTCACCATTTCAGGAACAAACCTAATTGGCACGACCAGTGTTACCTTTGGCGGAGATGCGGCGAGTTCGATAGCTGTTATCAATGCTACCTCGTTAACATGCGTTACTCCGATCGGGGCCATGGGCACCGTCGACGTGGCCCTGACAGCACTTGGAGGAACGGTGACAGCAGTCGGGGCCTTCACCTATCAGCCAGCGGCGCCGAGCATCGTCTGGACCAATCCCGCTGCAATCTCGTATGGTACTGGACTCAGCGCCTCTCAATTGAATGCGACCACCAACCCAGTCATACCTGGCACGTTTGTCTATACCCCCCACATAGGTACGGTATTGGCGGCTGGAGTGAGTCAGACCCTGAATGTAACGTTCACGCCTACCGACACCGTGGATTATGCGTCTGCAACCGCAGCAGTATCGCTAAACGTGACTACGGCTCTTCTCACTATCACCGCCAATAACCAAGCCATGGTTGCAGGGAGTATGGTTCCGACATTGACCGCTTCCTATTCTGGTTTCGAGAATGGTGACGGCTCCGCTAGTCTCACGACCCAAGCGGTACTCAGTACCACCGCAACAAGATTCAGTCCAGCTGCTGCTTATCCCATTACAATCAGCGGTGCTACCGACGCGAACTACTCCATCGCTTTTGTGCCAGGGACCTTGACTATCAATAGTGCAAGCAGAACAGCAAATCCGACCCCGATTAGCGCGTCAAATTCCTCACAGTGTGGCCTTGGCTCGGGCGTAAGTGTGATCGGAGGGATGCTGTTCATACTCCTGCGCATTCAAATTGAAGTGATGAAGCGACAGGGACGGTCATACCGCCATCGCGATCGAAAGATCTTAAGGTCTTCGTCCCAAAGCAACTGAGCTAGTACCAAGGAGCACAACATCGTCCAGGTCGAGAACACCCCTCTCGCGCGAGCCTTGGCGAAGGATGTCGACATCGACAAACCCATCCCGAGCAAAGGGTATGTGGCAGTGGTCGAGGTACTCAGCATGGTCTACAAGTTGAAGAAGAAGGTGGGGTGGGCGGAAGGAATAGAAGAGGGGGTTTGAGGGGGTCGAATACCAAGGGGAATACCAAGGAGGTAAGAGCTGAAGATGTCAGGTAAGAGGGGGTGGAAATGTCCGATGACACAATCTATGCTCATCATCAGAATGAAGAGGGCCCATAATTAGGGTCATTAGGATGTATCAGCGACCAGAATTGCCATTGATCTGTGTCGCTTTTCCCCAGTGTTCCTATTTTCCATAAAGTGGCGGCTTTTTCAACTGCCACACGTGCATTCAACGCAGCCTGGTTAAGGCTTTAATTTGCAAGACCATAGGGCGTTGCAATGGGGCGCGGATTACTGTGGCGGGCGTGATCATCAGGCAGCAATGGTGAGCGGAATTTTGCGGTGTCGAGCGGGAATTCCGGCTGTGATGAGAATTTGCGGGCTTCACTTGAGCCACGGTTTTGTTGTGATGGGTTATTGCGGATTCCGCTCTCAGTCCCACCTTTCCTTCATATTTGAACTTGGGCTGGTCGACAAGGACGCGCTGAATTGCTATGGGAGTCCATCGAGAGCCATATCCCTTGTGGTTGCCACTGCAATAAGCGTCCGACTGTATGCATACATTATCAAATTCATCACAGCACCGACAACGCGGAGATACCTTTTCATCCCACAAAAGGCATTGCAATATGGCTATTTCATCCAGACTTCAGGATGGAGCTCACTCATGGCAGATGGCATCCATTCGTCAACCTGGCAGCTTCAGGAGGCAAAGAACCGGCTTAGTGAAGTCATCAACACAGCCCAGAAACGAGGCCCCCAGACCATAACTCGTCATGGAGAGCCGGTCGCAACAGTAATTCCTTTTGCCATTGTGAACCCGCCAATGAACGCATCAGCCTGGGATCTGCTGCGTGATGATCTCGTTGCGAGTCTCGGAGGACCGCCAGTTATTCCAAGATGTGTCACAGATGCCCCTGATGCAGTGCCACTGCCATGGTGACTGGTTCAAGAAGCATGGGGAATAGCAGTGGGTAATGCTAGACGCCAAGAACAGATGTGTTAGATTGACTCAATTGGGCCATTTGCCGTCGAGGTCTTATTTAAGTAATAAAAATGGCGGATTCGACCCACAACCATTTGTGCGATGACTGCCTATGTAATTTATTGACAAAATGATAGTAGTGGCATAATGCCACTATGCCCAAGAAGATCCGAGACCTTTATTGCGGATCTTGAGAGAGCAGGCTTCGCGCGGTCTCCCGGTAAGGGCAGCCATAGAAAATTTCGAAAGGGCACAGTCACCATAATCTTGGCTGGCCAAGCTGGGGACGACGCAAAGAAATATCAGGAGAGGGATGTCATGAGAGCAACAGGAAGGAACCCATGAAACCGCAGAAACCGCACTACCAAAAGATAGTCTATTGGTCAGATGAAGACAAATGCTATATTGGCCGATGCCCGACGCTATTTATGGGCGGCGTACATGGAAAAGACGAACATAAGGTATTCAAAGATATTTGTAGACTCGTCGAATATCACATAGAGGAACTTACTGCATCTGGAGAAGCGCTTCCGCAAGCAGACGCAGATGAGTACTCGGGTAAAATTACCATTCGCATAAATCCTGACCTTCACCGAACATTAGCGATTCATGCAGCTGCCGAAGGCGATAGCCTGAATCATGTGATTGAGCGTCGGCTTGCGGAATCTTTATGAAATCAGCAACGAAGATTCTGCAAGGTCTCAATAGACAGTTGCCGCCGTGCTCAAATGCGCCTCAAGATGTTCGCCTCCATCTGACCAAGGACAATACCAAGAAACCATGGGTTCTGGAGTACTCCCAGTAGAGAGAGGTGAGCAGAAGGCGTTTCGGAGTGGGTAGAAGGTGGCGATTGGTCATGCGAGAGGGAGCGTAATCTCAAGCTTGGTACCTGACTTGACCACCATATTTTCGGGAAAGGTGATGAGCACCCGACTAGATGCTTGTGCTGCGGTAACGCTCAACGCCTTGCCAGCGAGATTGGCAACGATCTTATTCGCATCAACTGCAGCCGAAGGGGTCAGTGCCAGGGTTTTGAGCGCCAGTTGGCCGTGTGCGATGGCGATAGTCGCATGCACCGCATGGTCAGCGTCATGCTGACGGAAACTGCCCCAGCCATCGGCAGCGGTGAAGGCGGCCTTGAAGTTCTTATTCGACAAACGCGGAGCGAAGGCCAGATAACGCTTGGGTCCGTGGTACTCGTAGCCGCAGGCAGCAACGAATACGCCATAGCTGGCCATGGCCCGGGCATAATGGTCGCCGCACTCCACTTCGTTCCAAGGATTGCGACGTGAGGCGTGGTAACGATCATGAATGGTGCGTTCTATCGCCAAACCTTCGGTGAGCATGCCTGCCCATATCATGTGGGCAGCAACCTGATGCTCGAAGCCTGTCATGCACTCATTGAAGTAGGAATCGTAGCCCTTCTTGACGCGTGATTTGTCACCGTGCGGAAAGGTGCACATGAGCAAACCTCCTTCACCGGCCATTGCGAACCAACGGCCTTCCGCATTCGCTTTGCGGTAGGGTCCGACATCAGGGGTGAAATTATATTTCCACAAGGCTTTCAAGGCTAGTTTTACCTCCGCCTTGGGGATGATGTCGCCCAGCCCAACCTGATACGCCCATTGCTGGCCCAATACCTGGTCGATCTCGCAGCCATCGTAGGAGCCGATGCTGTCCTTATGTGCCGGATCGGGTATCTGGACGAAATACTCACCGTTGAACAAGCGTTTGACGAAGCCTGGCTGGCTGGCGGTGATGATGGCGCGGCATTGCGCAGCAAAGGCGGCGTCACCCATATCCTTCGCCATTTCCTCGCTGGCGCGAAGCGCGGCGAGATAGAGGCCGCTCAACCATGCGACCGGCCCATACCAGTCTGCATCCAGGGTGTTGTGCTGAGCACCCTCCATGATGCCATCGCCATTCCCATCTTGTTGAATGAGCCATTGCGTGGCCTTGCGTATATTGGCCCAATTGCGCTTGAGAAAAGATGAGTCTGACTGCATCTGGTGATCACGGTAGCAGCGTAGAATTGTGCCCGCCTGTCCATCGACAGCTGGCTCACGGGTGCATTCACCACGGTAATAGATCATGCCGGTTGCCGCATCGAATCCGACCCCCGGTTTGAGTTCACAGTGCTCGCGAAGATCGATGTCAAGTTGCGGGAATAAACGCCCCATCGCCTGCTCATATTGCCATACATGGGTGCAAGTTCCCTCGCAGCTGCCCACCCCCTCCCAGCCGTAGAAGCGACCGTCGCGCAGCCGGTAGGCCGTCGAGGTGGCGAGGGTGCCGATATTCAGGTGCGTACGATCGAGAAACCAGTAGGGCAGGGTGGAGTCGTACCAGGTATCGCGCCACAAGCGCGTAAGGTCGCGCAGCTCGATGAAACGGCTGGCGAGGTGCTCGGCCACTGCTTGCGCCGAGTCGAAGAGGGCTGCGTAATAGCGGTCGACCTTATCTAGATGCCCGAAGGATAGGTTCGGGAAGCGCCAGGTTATGAGGAAGGTGACGGTAACCTTGGCCTTTGGCGCCAGTGTCATGCGCCGTCCCAAAGCCCCGCTCAGGGTGTGGTCGAGGGGTGACTCGCTAAGGGAGCCGTCGCCTCCACCATTCGGTCCGGCACTGAATCCGTCAGGCGCGCAGGAGGCATACGCATGTTCGGCCGGTGCTCCCAACAGGGCCAAACCCATCTCGCCAAAGTCTTCGCGGGACTCGAGCGAGGCGGGAGTAACCACCTGATCGCTGAAGACGATCCTGCCGACCGAGATTTGCCCCCAGTCACCCGAGGCGGCATCGACAATCTCCAGGTTTGCCTGCTTGTTCGCAAATGCGCGTACATCGAGGCTGTGCGGCTGCATGCGATTGTCATTCTGCCCAGTGACCGAGGCCACCACCTTGCCGTCAACGACTACATTCACGCATGTCTGGTCCGGGTGTTGACCGCCCCCCACCCAGAGATTGATGAAGTGACGCGAAATGGCAAATGTCCGGCTCGTCAGTTTTCCGGTAGCGCTATCTTTGGCTGCAGTATCAGCGCCCGGAGCAGTTGCATGAGAGTTGACCACGCGATCGGTATCCCCGCCGACATTTCCCAGATACCCTGGCAAATCACCGCGTTTGATCGGTCCTTTGCCGAATGCGGTACCTTCTACCGTCCAGCCTGAATAAGTCTCCTTACGCCAGTCTTCGAAGAGCACGTCGCTCCGCGTCGGCTCGGTACCCTTGACTGTGCTGACGGCGCTGCACGCCAGGAATGTCAGGTCCTTGCCCTTAACGATACGATTGATGCGCGTGCCCGGCTGTTGCCGGTTGGTGATGCATACCGCGTTCTCCAGCCAGCCGACAACCGTGAGCTCATAAGGCTTGTCACTCGTATTGGTGAGAGTGAAACTCATGGTAGTGGCCGGTAGGCTCGAATCGTCGTCCGACAACGGGATGAAGGGGGAGAAAGCTTCCAGGGTCGCCTGGATGGGAAGGGACGGGTCGCTATAAGTGACGGTGCCAATGGGGTATTCGCCGCGGAACGAGATATTGGTGAAGCCGCTGCTGTCAAAGGAGCGGCGCTGGACAACCCCATTGACCTTGAGCTCCAAGGCGAAGCCCTGGTTGAGTGGTGAACTTGGCTTCATCGGGTGGGCATAATGTTCCCCGGCGGTATACAGATGCTGGTTGAAGATATCCCATTGCCACAGTTTGCCGTCGCCGCCTAAATAGAGATGCCCCGCCCCGATACCTCCCACCGGCATTCCGATGCTCGCGAGATCGCTTCCGCTATATACGGTCGGTGTGCCGCGCTCGGTCAATGCGCGTACCCATGCCGGGTCGAGCTTCTTGTCGACAGGTATCAATGCTTCTTGTGAGTCGCCGAAGAAATCGCTTCTGCTGAATGGTCCGGCCATTATGCCAAACCGGGATGCGGCTAGGGCTAACGAGCTGAGTCCCGCATTGCGCATGAATTGCCGGCGACTGGGCAGATTGTCGCTATCCGCTTGAGAAGAAGTCGTACTTGATGGGGGAACCGCGGTCATGAACACACTCCTGAAGCGAATACGTGCAGCACGCAGACATTTTTATGAATTGATAAAATTATTGGTTTCATAGTTTAAATCCCGACCTTTCCCATCCAGATACGAAAATGGATGTCATATGGAATGTGCGTTTCATGTTCCCGAAGGTATCCTATAAAGTCGTGGCCATCCTTGTTAGACAATTTAGTGCTCGCCCCATATTTTAATAAAAGTCGAACTACATCCCACCTCTCTATACAGGCTGCTTCCATTATGGGCGTGTTTCCGAATTCATTCTGTACATTTACGGAAAATCCAAAATCAATGAGTTTATGAATGACATTGGGAGTTCCTTCGAGGCAATACCAATGAAGCATCGTCTCTCCAAGTCCCGACCTGTTCCCCAGGCAGAGGGCTATTAATTCCGGTTTCGGAACGATGTTCTTCTCGAGTTGTGTGTACAGTTCAATCCATCCATCTGCGTGTGCCATAGAATGAGGGCATGGTAAGCCGTGGTGCATTATTGCCAGTGCGGCGAAGCACGTGGGAAGGGTCGAGGACTTCACGTGTGACTCTAACAGCCTACCAGGGGGCAGCACTTCAACCAAGGGGGCGGCGTATCGGTTGTCGTCAGAGCGCGTTTCTACAATGAATTATTAAAAGACTATTTTATAGCCAAATGCATTATTAATATCCAATGGGTCAGTATGATGAAGTACCTGCAAATCGTAAACATTATAAGCGGCACTTTGAGTGCTGCCCTGATCATCGGTCGAGAAGGTAATGCCCGATATTGATATTTCCTGCAATTCATTTGCTCTATCCAAATTAAATTGTTCAAAATGAGAGCGTTTCGGAATAGGACCAAATATACATTGAGAGCATTCAACCGGCTTTATGTCAACAGCTTCATCTCCCTGTCACCTAATTTCACCCAGATTTCAGTGGCCCCGCCAACGACCTTCATTGTCACTCCTCAAATTCCAGTGGTTTGAATACCCCGGTATTTACTTATAGGTTTCATATATCTTATCTACTTTGGGAGTGCTCACAATTTTCGATGTGGCAATATTGGCCCTGGCCCATTGCTTGTGACAAAGGAAGATGGTCAAATTGTTGCGTTTGGCTCAGCGCTCCCTGCAAATTATCAGTTAGATAAGTGGGCCAAGGAGAATGGGTGGCAATAAACACTAATGGCGCAAAAATCTTGCCAAGAGCAAATCATCAAGTTGTCGGCGTCCATCCAATACACAAACAACATATACAAATCTTCCATCAATTCGATAAATTATTCGCCACGGCCGTTCAATTAATTCCATAAAATTTGCGATCCCATTCCATTGCAACTCGGGTACGACTCTGCCACGACCAGGCAGTGTTGTTAGAGTTGACGCTCTTGATTCGATCCGCTCGACGATCTTGAGCGCATTTATTGCACTGTCTTTGGCAATATACGCTACAATTTCTTCTAGGTCGGCGCGAGCGGATTTCACCCATTCGACTGCATACATCATTTCTGCTTGATTCCATTACCGGCCTGTTTGTCAATTTTTGATCGGAGCCGCCGCTTGAGTGAACGGAACACTTCGTGTTGGGAAACAGTGCGCCGTTTGGCTATGTCTTGCTCCCCCATGGAGATCAATTTCATCATTGCTAGGGCTTGTCGAGTCCGCTGATATGCCTCGTGGTCTTGGATAACTACTGTGCATTCTCCATTCTGTGTGACCATTATGGGATCATGTGATTCCTTAACACGGTTGATGACCTCAGCCAAATGGGCTTTTACATAGGACACTGATTGGGTAGCCATAAGAATAGTCCTTGTTAAGGTCATCGGATGGTACCTAATGCTGACCTGTATTCAAAGCGCTGTTTTCACGCTGCGGCCGTAGTTAGATCACATGAAGACGTGAGCGTCAATCATGCTGACCAAGGGTTATGAAATTGCGACGACGATGATCAAGGAGATCACTTCTGAGGAAAAATTTGAACCAGTCGAGAGCGATCCTATCAAGATCGACCTTGGCCAAGGAGGTCGAGCTTGGTAATCCGATCCGGATCAGTGGTACATGACAGCGGCTGACGTGCTCAGCGTGGTCTTCAAGGTCGATGTCGTAATCGCCATCCCGACCCACGTTGCTCCACTACTGCCCAAAGGTCCTTTTCAATCTAAGCGGAGGAATCAGCGCAAAGAACCGTGTACCGGCTCCCGCTAGTTCCCCGATGGAGAAAGGATTACAAGATGAGCGGGTAAAATAAGTGGCCATTTCCATCTAAGTTATTATCTGTCAGTAACTTGAGTTGAATGCTCACTCGAGAATGCAGGGTTCGCTGCGGATGTGGCTCGTCATTTATGAATCAGCTGCATCATTGTTCCTATAGGTGCTGCAGCTGCCATGCCGCCTTCGGAATTGGGAGCACAAGAATAATAATGCAAAGTCACCCCGAATCCCGGAAATTGAGACATACTTCCTCATGGAGCCTGTGCTTACGCGATCCACACCTCCGGACGGAGATGACGTCCAGGAGGTTCCCTCCTGCGCCCTGACGGCAACGCTTTGCGGTTCGATGATTCTGGTCCAGCCTGAGGTTTGCTCAGCCTCAATGAATTCGCGTAGCCACCTCGGCGCGCTCCCCGTTATGCCCATCCCGCCCCATCAGGCTCCGGCTCGCAGCGCGCCCGCTTTCAGGCGCTACGCATGGTTGTCGCTTATCGCCTCCCTCGCCACCTGCCTGCTCAGCCTTGCTCCGACCACCACTGCTAGCGCAGATGACTATTTCGACATCAACGGTGCCTCCGCCGGCTTCGGTTCGCCATCCGGCACCTACAGTGCGAGCGGGTCGTATTGGAGCACGTCGAGCGCCGGCACGAGTTCCACGGGCGCTTTCGATTCCAGTGGCGTGTCGATGGACTTCGGCGCCACCGGCAGCGATTTCGCCGGGGACAACTTCACTCTCACCATCGACTTCGGCGGGAATGTGCCGTGGACCGGCGTGAACATCGCCAGTTCGAGCGCCACTGTCACGTTCGCTGGCTCCACCAATTTTTATCTGGCCGGCCCCTCGACCTGGACGGTTGCCGCGGGTTCGACCTTCAATGAAGGCGAAGCGTGGGATAATAATTATATCGGGACCTACCATAATTATGGCATGAACTTCAATCAGCAATCCGTCACCTTGCAAGGAGGTGGTACGATCAACTTCACCACCGCGATCGGCAACAATGGTACGAATCCGATCACGGAGAATGACAGCAACTTGGTCGTGAATCTCCTGGCTGCCGCCACCAGCGATACCGGATATTTCAGCCAATCGAGTTATTATCTGCAGAATGGTACGCTCAATTTCGCCAATGCGGCTGCCGCCAACGCGTTCAACAACATGCGCACCAACGAGAGCGCCACGTTCACGCTCGCTGGCGGCACCATCGACAATACCAGCGGGTCCGACATGACCCTGGGCCTCTACCAAGGGGTCTATCAGATTGGTGGCAACTTCACCTTCAATGGCTCGAACAATCTCGACTTCGGGACTTACGATGTGACCTTGACCACGAGCCCGACCATCACCGTCAACGCCAACACCCTCGCCATCGGCGGCGTCATCAACGACGGCGGCAATGGGTATGGCCTGACTCTGGCTGGGAATGGAACGCTCGCGCTCTACGGTCAGGGCACCTTCACCGGAGCTAGCGCCGTGAATGGCGGCGTCCTCTCACTCCAGAATGCCACGTACCTGTCTAGCACCTCCGTTGCCATCGCCAGCGGCGCGGTGCTGGAATACAATGTTCCGAGCGGGACGGTCTATCAACCTACCTTGACCATCACCGGCGGTGGGACGCTGCGCTCGACGGGCGCATCTGATCTGGTCTTTGGCGGCAATGGCGATGTGAACTGGGACATGTCGGCAGGATCCCTCATCGATATCGAAGCCGGAGTGTTCTTCGGTGGCCACTCGGTCCAGGATGTCTGGACAAGCAACCTCTCTTCTATGAACATAGCCAGCGGCGCATACTTCTTCGGCGTCGAGGCCAACGTCATGATCGATGCCCTGACCGGGGCCGGAGCCTTCACTGGCGGCTATACCCCTGCCTGGGCTGGCTATGTCTGCGATACCATCGGAGTTAACAACGGCTCCGGAACGTTCTCGGGACTGGTGGAGGACAGTGACGGCTCGGATTTCATGAACCTGGTCAAGGTTGGCAGCGGGACCCAGCGCTTCACGGGAACCCTCACCTATAGCGGCACGACCACCGTATCGGGAGGATTCATGCTGATCGATGGCAATGGCAGCGCCGCCGCCGGAGGCGTGACGGTCGCAAGCGGCGCCACTTTCGGCGGCACCGGATCCATCGGCGGCCCGGTGACCGTCAGTTCCGGCGGCACCATAGCCCCAGGTGACGGCAGCCCCGGTACCTTTACCATCGGTGCCAGCGGCACGGCACTCGATCTGAGCGCAGGCTCCAACACCTGCGCCATGGCCCTGGGCACCGCGAGCGACCTCATCGCCTGCAGCGGGTCCGGTTCCAACGTCCTGCTGGGCGGGGCCCTCACCGTTACCAATGCAGGCGGCTTCACCGCCGGCACGTATACGCTCATGACCTTCACCGGTTCCGCCTCTGGGTCGTTCTCCAGCGTGAGCCTCCCCTCGGGTTTCTCAGGCTACGTCTCCCTCGATAATGCCGGGGGGCACGTATACCTCATCGTGAGTGTCGAGACCATGTACTGGTCGAGCTCTTCCGGAGGCACCAACTGGAGCGACAGCTCCTGGGGCGTCGTGTCAGGCGGACCCTACAACCTGCCGTGGTCCAACGGTTCCCAGGTGGTCTTCGAGGGTAGCGCCGGCACGGTGAATGTGGATGTGAACGCATCGTGCACCTCGATCACATTCACCACCGCTGGCTATACCCTCTCAGGGTCGGATACCCTGACCCTGATTGGTAGCGGGGGAAACATTACACCAACCGGCACCAATATCATCTCGGCCGCCATCGCCGGATCGGTCGGATTGACCATGAATGGGAGCGGTACGATCGCCCTCTCGGGAGCCAACACCTATACTGGTGCTACCACCATCAGTACCGGCACCATCGTCCTGGGCGGCAGTTCTCTTCCAAGCACGACGGCGCTCCTGATCGCCACCGGGGCCACCTTGGATCTTGGTGCGCAGAGTGCGACCGTCGCCTCGCTGGCCAATTCGGGTGGCGGCGGCGGCACGGTGACGAACAGCAACGCATCGCCTGCGACCCTGACCGTGGGCGGATCGGCCACCACCTCCTTCTCGGGCACGATCATCAACGGTACTGGCGCAGTGAATCTGACCATGAACGGGAGCGGATCCCTGACCCTCACCGGAGCCAATACCTATTCCGGCACCACCCTGGTGGCCGCTGGCACCCTGACCGTGGCGAGCGGTGGCTCGCTGATCGGAACCCTCAGCCTGATCACCTCGAACGGCACGTTCATCCTCGACTCTGGTACGGTGACGCTCAGCACCAGCTCCTCTGGGATATTCGGGGTGGGTTATGGCGGTGGGACCGGCACGGTGACGGTGAATTCCGGCGGCACCCTGAATGTGGGCAATGGTGGCGGACGCACCTTCATCGGTGGCGGAGCGAGCGGCGGTCCCTATGGCACAGGCATCTTCAACTTGGAGGGCGGCACGGTAAATGTCGGCGCTTCGGGTTCATTTCCGAACGACCAGGTGTACCTGGATGGATATGGTGGCTCCAGCACCGTCAATCTCGATAGCGGAACGCTCAGCCTGGCACGTCCGATCGTGGATGGGAATGGTGGCTCGACGGTCTACTTCAATGGCGCCACTCTCGTCTGCGGGGTAACCAGCGACATCTTCGACAACTGCAACAATCTCTATGTTCGTGCCGGTGGCATGATCGTGAATGTCGGCCCGTCGTATACCGCCACCATCAATTCGGATATCAATCATTACAGCCCCGATGGGGGGACCGATGGCGGCATCACCAAGTTGGGAAGCGGAACACTCGTCGACAATTCCAATAATCCCAACTTTACCGGGTCGACGATCGTCAGCGCGGGCATCCTCTCCTTCTATGTCAGCCTATCGTCCGGCAATACGCCAAACTACTGTACCTACTCGGACATCGCCAGTGGTGCCGTGCTCGAATTCAACATGGATTTCCCCTCCTCCTACTATGAGGGCGTCAATCCCGGAACCTTCACCGGCGCTGGTACGTTGCGCAAGACCGGTGCGGGCGAGCTCCTGTTCGGCTTCGGCGGTTATCCCGACAACTATTTCGCCATGTCCTCGGGATCCACCATCGATGTCGAGGTCGGAGTCTTTACCGGCGGCAATGACGTCATGGATGTTTGGACCAGCAACCTATCGTCCCTCAACATCGCCAGCGGCGCCATTTTTCAAGGCGTGGAAGCCAATGTCCGGGTGGATGCCCTCACTGGAAGCGGGACCTTCGCGGGCGGCTATGCTGGTGCGGGATACGTCTGCGATACCTTCGGCGTGAACAATGGCTCAGGGACCTTCTCGGGCACCATCGCCAACTACAACGGCTACACGTGCAACATCGTCAAGACCGGTACCGGGACGCAGCACCTCACCGGGACGCTCAGCTATACCGGAACGACCACGGTCAGTGGCGGTTCCCTGATGGACGATGCCTCGGGCAGCAGCGCCACCGGAACCGTCACCGTCCAGAGCGGTGCGACCTTCGGCGGGACGGGATCCATCGGTGGCCACGTGATCGTCAGTTCAGGTGGCACCATCAGTCCAGGTGATGGCAGCACGGGCACCCTGACCATCGGCGCCGGCGGCACCGCCCTGGATCTGAGCGCCGGCAGCAATACCTGCGCCATGGCCCTCGGGACATCAAGCGACCTCATCGCCTGCACCGGCTCGGGCGCGAATATCATCCTGGGCGGAACGCTGGTCATCACCAATGCGGGCGGGTTCACCTCCGGCACCTACACCCTGATGACGTTCACCGGTGGCAGCAGCTCCGGGTCCTTCAGCAGCGTGACCCTGCCGTCAGGCTACATCGGCACGGTCACCATCAACAATGGTTCCAACCTCGTGCAGTTGACGGTGGCCACACCCGCAATCCTCACCCGGCAGACCCAGGACCTCAATGGTGACGGCTACCTGGATAACATCCTGATCACCACCAATACCCCACTCAACGACAACTTCACCGGGCTGGTCGCCACGGTCACCGGCTACGCTGTCACCGGCTTTGCCGCCGGCCCGAGCAACAACCAATTCTACATCCAGCTCACCCAGCTCGTGACCCCGGATACCGGAGCGACCCCGGTGATGCAGATCACCGCCAACACTACCCTGGCGGCCTCGAGTGGCGGAGCGCTCCTCCCGGTGGACGGATCCGGGGTGACCACTACCGATGACGCCGCCCCAGTGCTGATGTCCTGCATGTGGACGGATGGCGGTGCCGCAGGCGTCGGCTCCGGCGATATGCTGGCCCTGACTTTTTCCGAGAGCGTGACCGCGACGAGCCTGGGCCCGGCAGACCTTGGCCTGCCGGTGACGGGAGACACCCTCTCCACCACCGGCGCGGTGACCCAGACCGGGAGCACCATCACCCTGACCCTGGCCGGTACGCCGGTCCTGTGTCCCGGCGGAACCTATAGTTCCGGGACGGTGAGTGCAGGTTCGCCTTCAGGGATCTACATCGGCACTCCCGGCGTCATCGCGGATGGGGTGGGGCTGCACCCTGTGGTCGGCTCGGCGAGTAGTGCCGTGGATATAGGACCGACCTCGACCACGGTGGCGATCGCCTGGACCGTGGCCTCCGATCCCCAGACCTGGCCACTCAGTACGATCGCCGTGGGCAGTACAGCCTCCACCCATAGCGATGGCTCACTCAACACCCAGTTCATCAATGCCGGCAACTGCACCATCAACGTCAGCATCGCGACCAGCGATACCGGTCCGACAAACGCCTGGACGCCGGCGGGATCGGCAGGTTCTAACACCTTCTTGCTGAAAGCCGATAATTCCAGCGGTGCCAGTACGAGTTCGGGAGGACCGCTGATTCCCGGCAATTATGCTGTGACCGCGGGTACATCTCCTACCAGCCTGTTCACCGGGGTCGACAGCGGCGTCACGTCGACCTTCGCGCTCTTCTTCCAGGCTCCGACGTCGATCTCGAGCGGATCAGGCACCCCCTATACCATCGCCATCACCTTCACGGCGGCGGTGGATCCCTGAGGCAGCGCATCGCTCTGAATGGGGTGCACATGCGAAGCAATCATGTGGCCCATTTACTGCGATTTAGCACTTGGGAGTAGGGTCATCCATCTGCGCACTTCGATGCTGTAACCAAACTGCAGATCGGGATGTTCGTTCGCTATTTTTTCTGCTTCACTGAAATCTGCCGCATCGATAAACATAAACCATGACGCCCGAGGTTCGGTCTGTGGCGATGGAGTTTTGCCGGTGTCCGGTGTAGCCAGGTACATCTCATCGCCCAATGCACCGGCCTGCGGATTGCGCCCCTGCTGTCTCATCAATGAGGACCATATCTTTAGTTTTTCGAATCGTAATTTATATTCACCTGGAGTAAGCTCGCTCGTTCCGGAACGAATGATGAAAATGTAGCGATTATCGGCACTGCCAATTGCATGCCTGCTGCTGTGGGGAATGGAAGCGACGCCAAGCAATCCGAGTATTTCAATTCGAATGTCTTCGAGCCGGAGCTGCAAGCCAGACAGCGCCTTGGCGGCAATGCAAGCCTGGTCCGATATCAATCCAAGCAGAACATGCTCGGATCCAATGTATGGATGGCCGAGCACACGCGCCTCTTTGCTTGCAACTTCGAGAACATGCCTGGCTTGTGGCGTAAATGGCAATGGCGATCGAAGGCGGGATGAATTTCCTGATCCAGCCCCCAGCAGTTTCTCAACTCCGTGACGCACTTCTTCCGGACCGACACCGAGGTTGCCGAGGGCCGTTACCGCCACTCCGGTTCCTTCCTCGACCATTCCTAGCAATAGGTGTTCGCTGCCGATGTAATCATGACCTAGCCGTTCGGCCTCACGTTGTGAGTAAGCGATGATCTTGCGGGCTCTGTCAGTGAACGTATCGAACATGATTCGACCCTGGGTTGAGCGAGTAAAACGACCAAACCTGATTATCGATTCAAGGCCCAGAGAAATCCAAGAAGCGCACGCTAAAAGGCAATCTCCAAGACACCTTCGGCTTGTAGCGCTGAACACTGGGCACGCAATCGGTCACACAGCGCCTGCGACTGACCGGGCTGCAGGCGCCCTGCCGCAGCGTCCAGGCATGCGAGTGCTGCAGACGGACGGCGTGCTCGAATGAGCAATTGGGCGAGGAGAAGATTGATCCGTGGATGTCCGGGATCCTCCATGAGGATCTTGTCGATGAAGGGCTGCGCTTCACCTGACCGATTGGCTTTGACCAAGTGATGTACCAGCAGTTCGAGGGTAGCGGCTGGTGCTCCCCAACGTAAACCTCCCTTGGTGCGCCATATCGCCATGGCTGGATCCAGACTTCCTGCCTGAACCAGATTTATGAACGAAGCGCGGGACTCGGCGTCCTCACGAGCCGCATCTTGTGTTCGCCGTAATGAGGTGGTGTCGCCTCGAGCCGGCGTTGCCTTGATTTCCTGCTGCTTTCTGCGGGTAAACCAGTCCCAGCCTTCGCAATCGACCCAACCCCGTCGCAACATGACGATTCCAATGGGTAGTCCACATGCAGCACCAAGGAGGTGAAGGAGCGCACTGCTTACACCGAAACCATCGGCCAGCCCCTCGATACATTGCAATATGATGTAAATCGCTGCAAACGCCTTGATCGAAATCTCAAATGTGTGCATCCCATAGATGAGCAGGACGCAATCGATCTCATTTTCAGGTGCCCAGACCATGGACATTGCCAACAGTCCAAAGATCACTCCGCTGGCGCCGAACGAACCGCCATGGCCGCCGATCATTATGATCTGCTCGATCATTCCCGTCAGAGCGGCGATGGCACAGTATAACGAGATGAATCGCCGCCAACCGACCTTCCCTTCGATAACAAGACCGAATATCCAGAGAAAGAGCATATTTCCGATGAGAATCATCCATCCAGCATGCATGAATACCGACGTCAGCCATTCGTTCGGCATGAACGAGCCGTAATGGAGCAGAAGGGGATTCGCGAATCTGTAATCGGTTGCCGATGCCCATATTTGGATGAATACGTTTAATGTGATCACGCCGATGGTCGCATAAGGCGTGTGGTAGACAGGAGCATCAGTGCGTAGGGGGATAAACATGCGAGGTTCTACCGACATGGGCAGGCAGATCATCGATCCGTGCCAGTGCGAGAATGCCTAGAGCACAGCGATGGTGTGAATATGTGCAATGAGCGCGAGATCCATTGATGGGAAACGGCAAGCCAGCGTCAGGGCCACGCCGACACCGAGTTCCTATTTGCCGGGCTTTTGCCCGTCGAACGAATTGCTCATGACATCCGCACCCGCATTCGAGATGACCACGTCATCCTCCGACTTGGCACCGCTGAAGGCGGCCAAGACATATCCATTTGCCACCTTCCGGATCACTCCGCCCTTCCAGCCATTTTCGCCTTTTTTCGTCGGGCGGACTCCGCTGCCGCTGTCCTTGAGGGTATCGGCCATCTCAGCAGCCTTCGCATAGACGAAAGCGAGTACATTGGATTCATCTTTGGTAAACGTTCCGACTACCAGCATGCGCGACGACCACCTGGTGGTGGCATTCCCGGGAATGTAAGCCACCACGGCTGCGCCGGTTGCGGAGATTTCAGTCGCGTGATGCTGCATGGCCTGCAGGGCGTCTTCGGCGACATGATCAAAGTCGGTGGCGGCAGTTCCGGCGTTGCGTTCGTCCATACAGCCCACGCACAGGATGCACAGGAGCATCGTTCCGATTCGAATGCGGATCATAGTGCATCACCTCAGTCTTCGTAAGTCGAACCAGGGCATCATCACGATAATTGGCAGGTCTCGCTCTTTGGCGTCGTCCCATCGGTCTGTCCATAGTACTGGACACCCAGGCGGATTGCCTCGCGGCCAGCAGCCAACCGTTGAGCGTTGGTGTCGCGTAATGAATAGATGCAGCCGCAGTACTCCTGGCGGTAGAAGTTCTCACGCTTGCTGATCTCGACCATGCGCGCGGACCCACCGCCTTTTCGCCAGTTGAAATCCCAGTACGTCAGACCCGGATAAGGCGCGGCAGTCCGATGTCCGCTCTCGTTGATCTGCTGCATGTTCTTCTGACGTGAGATCCCCAGGGAACTGGTGAACACCGCAAATCCATGTTCGTGGGCATAGAGCGCAGTGCGGGCGAAACGCATGTCGAAACACATGGTGCAGCGTCTGCCGCGCTCCGGTTCGTGTTCCATGCCCTTGGCCCGGGCGAACCAGGCGTCCGGATCATAGTCTGCATCGACGAAGGGTATGCGCAGCTGGTCCGCGAAGCGGATGTTCTCCTTCTTGCGCAGCTCGTATTCCTTGCGTGGATGGATGTTGGGATTGTAGAAGAAGATGGTGTAATCGATGCCTGAGGCCTGCATCGCTTCCATGACCTCGCCGCTGCATGGTGCGCAGCAGGAGTGCAGGAGCACTTTGGTCTGACCATGCGGCAAGGGCAATGCGGTGCGCTCGTAGGTTGTCGCTTCCTGGTCGGTCATTGCCGGGTATCCTTGTAGGCGCGTGCCATTGCAATGAATGCGCGCAGATAGTCAATCTCCGCATCCGCCTCGCGGAAACCCAGGAAAATCTGCTTTGCGATGCCGGTGCGGCCCAGCTTCACCGCGGTGATATCCAAGGTGCCGGCATATTGTTCGACCAGCCAGCGCGGCAATGCGGCCACCCCACGCCCGCTCGCCACCATCAGCAGCATGATGTCGGTGGTCTCGATGGGTTGGTGGCGTTTGGGGCTGACGCCAGCCGGGGTCAGGAACTGGTTGTAGACGTCGAGCCGATCGATCGGGACCGGATAGGTGATCAGGGTCTCCTCGGCGAGCTGCTCAGGCCGTGCATGGCTGGCCGTGCGTAAAGGATGCTGCGGGCCGACGGCCAGGACCTGCTCATAATCGAGGACCGGTTCGAAGCGCAGGCCCGGTTTGCGCAGCGGATCAGGGGTCACCAGCAGATCGATCTCGTGGCCGAACAGGGCGCCGATGCCCCCGAACTGGAATTTCTGCTTCACATCCATGTCCACCCCAGGCCACGCCGCCAGATAGGGGGATGCGATCTTCAGCAGCCATTGGTAGCACGGGTGGCATTCCATGCCGATGCGCAGCGTGCCGCGTTGGCCGTCAGCGAACAGCCGCAGGGTTTCCTCGGCATGCGTGATCTGCGGTGCGATGCGGTTGGCGACGGAAAGCAGGTACTCACCAGCCTGCGTCAGGCGCAAGGTGCGTCCTTTGCGCCGCCAGAGCTCCACCCCCAGGGATTCCTCCAGCTTATGGATGCTGTGGCTCAAGGCGGATTGGGTGAGATCCAAGGCCTTGGCCGCAGCGGTCAGCGACCCACGACGGTCGACCGCGCTGAGGATCTCCAGGTGCATCCGCTCCAGCACTGATTGCGGTTTTTTATTATGAGCAGATTTCATGTGATCATGAGAATATGCCAATTTTCTTCATGGGTTCAAGCCCCAGCGTATGTCCATCTCGCCACCCAACGGACACTGTATGGTCTTTGCCCACAATCTCGGCTTTCCCCGCATCGGTGCCAGACGCGAATTGAAATTCGCGCTCGAGTCCTACTGGAAGGGCGAATCCTCGAACGGGACGCTGAAGGCGCTCGGCCGCGATCTGCGGCAACGCCATTGGCAGTCCCAGGCAGGTCTCGATCTGGTCCCGGTCGGCGATTTCGCCTTCTACGACCAGGTCCTGGATATGAGCTTCACGCTCGGCAACCTGCCCGCGCGCGTCCAAGGCTTCCATGGTGATCCCCTGGACAATTACTTCCGGGTCGCGCGCGGGCGCTCCGCCAAAGGCTCACCGGAACACGCCGAGTGCTGCGGTGGAGTGGCAGCCGGCGAAATGACCAAGTGGTTCGATACCAACTACCACTACATCGTCCCGGAATTCACCAGGAGCACCTCCTTCACCCTCGACCCCTCGCGTCTGCTCGATCAGCTCGCCGAGGCCAAGGCCCAGGGGGTCAAGGCCAAGCCGGTGATCATCGGCCCGGTCACCTATCTCGCCCTGGGCAAGGCCAAGGATGATTCCGACACGCTTGCGCTGTTGCCACGTCTGGTGCCGGTGTACGTCGAGCTGCTCAAGGCCCTCGCCCAACAGGGGGTGGAGTGGGTGCAGATCGACGAGCCGATTCTCGTCACCGAACTCTCTGCCGATTGGGCGAATGCTGTCACCGCCGCCTACAAGGCGCTGAACACCGGCGTGGTCAAGCTGCTGCTTGCGACCTATTTCGGATCGTTGCAGGAAAACCTGCCGCTGGTCGCCGGTCTGCCGGTGCAGGGCATCCATCTGGATGCCGTCACTGCGCGCTATGAGGTGGATACCCTGATACGCAGACTGCCTGCCGACCGCATCGTCTCGCTCGGCGTCATCAATGGCCGCAACATCTGGAAGACCGATCTGAACGGTGTGCTGGACTGGCTGGAATCGACCGCCCGTACCCTGGGTGAGCGTCTGTGGATCGCACCGTCCTGCTCCTTGTTGCATGTGCCGGTTGATCTGTCCAGCGAGCGGAAGCTTGATGACGACATCACCGCATGGCTCGCCTTCGCCATCCAGAAGCTTGACGAATTGCGCATCCTCGCCACCGCGCTCAACCAGGGCCGCAGCGCAGTCAAAACCGAGCTCGACGCCAACCGCGCCGCCATCACGGCGCGGCGCGTCTCGCTGCGCGTGCATAATCCGCAGGTCAAAGCGGCGATCGCCACGATCGACGCCCGCATGGGCCAACGCACAAGTTCCTACCCGCAGCGCGCCGCCAGACAGTCGGCCTTGCTCAAGCTGCCGAAATTTCCCACCACCACCATCGGATCATTCCCGCAGACCACGCAGATCCGCCAGGCGCGCAACGCGTACAAGGCCGGCAGTCTCGATGAGGCGGGTTATAAGCAGGCGATGCGCGATGAGATCGCGCGCAGCGTACGCGAGCAGGAAGCCCTCGGCCTGGATGTCCTCGTCCATGGCGAGGCTGAGCGCAATGACA
>Ga0206871_10122_pt1 | contig 21029 bp, 24 predicted proteins | sample Alteio_BWOrgCont_33_FD_152627 | JGI IMG/M metagenome (GOLD analysis project Ga0206871, IMG submission 152627) | Enriched cells from forest soil in Barre Woods Harvard Forest LTER site, Petersham, Massachusetts, United States -... | ecosystem: Environmental > Terrestrial > Soil > Temperate forest >...
GAAGGCCGTCTCCGGTTGGCATACGGCCTGAAGCACTAAGGCGACCGGAAGCCAACTTTTTGAGTCTTCGCCGAAAGGTTCTCTCGAGGTCCAGACGCTCTGCAAGGGGGCGCAAGCAGGAATGTGGTCGGCTTCATTCTGAACTAATGTATGGGTTCCGCCTCGCGCGTGGCGTAGACGCAGCTAAGTTCCCGCCACACCTCGACTTGATCCTCCGGCCCTGCAAGGGATTGCGCTCGACGAATGGCCGCGTGATCGCTGACCTGCGGGCACGCGTAGATCACAGGAGCGTTGCCTTTCTTGACGATGCGGATTTCATAATTTTCCAAGGATACCTCCCTGTCTGAATGCTTCTCGATTCGAGCGCATTTAACGGCTAGTCCAACCAAAATCCACGACAGAATGTTGACGATCGGTTGGGTCCATCCGGATCTGAGACATGCTTACTACAAAATATTGTGTGCGCATGGCCACATTGAACAATTTGCAACACAGAGAAGGAAAAGTCGTGATATAGCGCGCGCTCATTTATGGGAGCTAATATGCCGAGAAAGAAAATCAAGCGCCGCGCCTGGAGCAAAGATGATGTAAAATCCTTTAAGGCGCTGGCACGGCACAAGACGCCTGCCGCAAAAATTGCACGTCAATTCAAGCGCACTGTTGGTGCGATCCGCCAGAAGGCATTATATTTAGGCATATCGCTTAATTCCCGCCACTAGTCTCAAGGAACCCCGCAAAAGCGCGCAAGCGAACGTGAGCGGGATATCAAAATCCGTGGCGAACCGTTAGACTTGGGGCGTGGCACGAATATTCATCAGCGGGTCAGCCGATGGGCTTGGCCTGATGGCGGGCGAACTGCTTCTACGGCAGGGTCATCAGGTGACATTGCATGCGCGCAACGACAGACGAGCGGAAGAATTGCACCGCAAGCTGCCGAATGCTTCCGACGTTGTGATTGGGGATGTCTCGACCATAGCGGCGATGCGAGCGGTCGCGGATCAAGTAAACAAAATCGGACAACATGAAGCCGTAATCCACAATGTGGCGATCGGCTACCGCGAACCAAGTCGGATTGAAACCAAGGATGGCTTGTCGCTGCTTTTTGCGATCAACACGCTCGCACCCTATATGCTGACCGCCCTCATCACGAGGCCGGAGCGCCTGATCTATTTAAGCTCCGGGCTGCACCGCGGCGGTGACGCTAACATGTTCGATCTGCAATGGACGAAAAGGCGCTGGAACGGCAACCAAGCTTATTCCGACAGCAAACTGCATGATGCCCTGATTGCGTTTGGCGTTGCACGCCGTTGGCCAAACGTTTTTTCCAACGCGTTAGAGCCAGGATGGGTTGCCACCAAGATGGGAGGCGCAGGCGCGCCGGATGACCTCACCAAAGGTGCTGTAACGCAAGCGTGGCTGGCCGTCAGCGACGAGCCGGCCGCGAAAGTGACCGGCGAATATTTCTTCCATCAGAAGCCGAAGCCCGCGAGCGCGAGTGCGCTGAGCACGGATCTTCAGGACCACCTTTTGGAGCATTGCCGGCAGCTGACTGGCATTGCCATTGCCGCCGATACTCTCGCGGGGCAGAAGCCGACGGCCAGAGACGGGCGATGAAGCAATATCGCTGCCAGGGTCATAGCTGGCAGGCGAGGATGAATAAAGACCTGTACGCGACCGCAAAGCCCCCCAACTGAAAGAGCAAACGCAACGCGAGTATACTCGGCATCCACTATCCAAGAATTTCCGAGGCGGTCCGGGTGCGGCTAACCCACATTTCGCCAGCTATCAAACCGACTAAGAAGCCCAAAAACGTTCCGGAAATTACGTCACTGACGAAATGCCAATCGCCCACCACCAGCAATATTGCTCCCAACAGAAGCAGAAAAAGAGAAGCGGTGCGGGCACGCGGATAGATGCGGGAAAAAACGCCCAAGAAAGCCGCCGCCAGTATCATGTGACCGGACGGAAAACTGGAAAAGTCATCGCCCCGAAATAAATGAAACGTGCCATCAAGATGCGATTCGTAATACGCCGTTGGGCTTTGGCGGCCAAACACAATTTTTAGAACAAGATCATTTAGCGTGTAGGCCAAAACGGATGTGCTGCAGGCTACAAAAAGGACCTTGGCTATGCTGGGCAGGTTGCCGATTCTTATGCGCGCCAGCGCCAGCACCGCGATAACCAAAAGCTCCCCGGCAACAATGACGCGACCGCCAAATATCTTGCCAATAAGCCCGACTTCCTTTGATACATGCAGGAATTTTGCTGCCACCGGATAATCGACCCAGCGGATACACACGAAGGTGGCGATTGCCGCAACCAGAAGGGCCGCGTACCATGCCCACAGAATTTGCCTACTTCCCATTACTGTCTCCCGAATCCTGGACAGGCTGGCCGATCTCCCTGCTGAATGCGGAACTGCCCAGGAGCCCAGTCGCCACTGCTCTTAGCTAGCCGAGCTGGCTCAGGTATTCCTCGTCGCTGACCTTTTCGAGCCATTCGACATTCTTGCCGTTCAACATTTCTTGGATGGCGATATGGCTCATCGCAGTGGTGGCAGTCGCGCCATGCCAGTGCTTCCTGCCAGGCGGGCACACGATCACGTCGCCGGGCCGTATCTCCTGCTTTGCCTCGCCTTCGCACTGCGTCCAGCCCACCCCAGAAACCACGAATAGGGCTTGTCCAAGGGGGTGGGTATGCCAGGCGGAACGGGCGCCCGGCTCGAAGGTCACAAGACCTGCACCTGCCCGGGCCGGCGCCTCCTGCTGAAACAGCGGATCAACACGAACAGAACCGGTAAAATACTCCGCCGATCCTTTTGTAAAGGGCCGGTTTCCGGCCCTATGAATGGTGGACATCACGATCTCCTAGGGTAGCGCACTCTCATTGGTAAAAGGATTGTACCGCAGTTTGGCAATCGCAGCCCACGAAACAGCGGCCAAATGTGCGATGTGAAAATACTGGCGCGGCTGGGTGGGATCGGTTTCTAACATGAAGCCTGTAGGAAGCTCCGCAGTGCTGGCGGCGTAGTAGGAGCCGTCCTGTGCCCGCATTGAATCAACCGCTTTCATAAATTTGTCCGCCTCGTCCTGGTGACCTGACAATTCCAGCAACAGCGCCACCTGTGCGGTGCCCTCGGTCCAAAGGCCTTCTTTCGCCTCGCTGTAAGCAAATTCCTCCCTATCACGCAATGCATGTTTCGCCATCGCCGCCTTATAGCGAGTGGCTGCGCCGGGGATCGCGAGCAGTGGCCATGTCTGGGCATCTAATGCCAGATACAGATTGCGCGCTTTTCCGTCTTCAGTAGTTCCCACCGCGAAGCAACCACATCTGGGCCGCCACATGGCGCGCACAAATTTCTGTGCTGCGCTGGCGTCAACCAGCCAAGTTTTCTCGCCCGTCGCTCGGGCCAGACCCGTAAACGCCGCCGCTAAATCGGTGTTATGCTCCGTCGATTTCCACGTTTCGACAACGGGCATAGGCTCATGGGCGAAGGTGCCGCCGGTAAAGCCGCCAGGCTTGCCTTTGCTGCGCCATTGTTTAATCCAGCCTCCGATACGCACCGCACCATTCAGATAACGGTGATCCCCCGTAGCGCGGTCAAGCGTCAACAGGGCAAGGATCGCCCAGGCCATATTGCCGTTGTCGCTGCCGACTTGGTAGCGATCCTCGACCCACATATTCTGTTTAGCGTCCCACCACCCCGCCAGCTTAATAGGGCCGGGACCGATCGGGCCCGCAAGGTATCCATTGCGCAGGCGCCCATCATGCCAGTAACGGTCACGATCCAGAGCAGCAAGGATTGCGTCACCGATTCTCGCTGCCCTTTGGGGTTGCCCGCAGGCAACTAGCGCAATAGCCGCAACGGCGTTGTCGTAAAGGAATGCCGCTCCCTGTAACGGACCTGAATTAACGGTAGGGTAACTGGGAAGGAATACTGGACCGGCGGGCTGAGAATCGATTGCCTTGGAGAGATAACCGCATACTGATGGTGCATCTGCCGCGAATGTACGTGATGTCAAGGATGGCAGGCATGTAAGAGCCACGACCGCCATAATCACGTTTCTGTGTAGCGTGCAGCTCAAAAGCATGCGGCTAATATCTCATAAAAGCGCGGCATCCGTCGTTGTTCGCCAACGCTTTCTAACCAATCCTGCGCGAAATATGCCAAGCAGGCCTTGAAGTAATCAGTTCCTTATACCATATCAGCAGAGTGACGAGTTCTGGAAGCCACAGGCTCCTCGTCCCTGCCCGATCAAATTATAGTGGTTTCGGCAATGCCCCATGGCCCAGATCAATCCTTATGAAATGACAATCAAAATGGCTTCAAACCGACGCAATCGCTCTTTCCAATCGAGGAACTCGCACGCGACGAAAGCAAACGCCGTGTTCACCACACCGTCGCAGACATCGCCCAGCCGCCTCGGCCAATGGCGGCAAAATTACGAACGCTGCAAAAGCCTGGCCGAAGGCCCCGGCGGCGCTGATGCTGTAACACGTGAGGGCTATTGGCAGCACGCGGAACATTTCATTCGGCTGATCAATGAGGCGGCGTTGCAGACTTCGAACTAATATACTTCGGTTAAGTTTGAAAATAAGCGCCTTCCGGAGCGTCATTTCTTTTCATAGCGGAATCCCAGGCCCGCAACCCACGCAGGGGTCTTCAACACGAAAGATGAGCTGATGGAAGAACGTATTAGTATTGTGCAACGCGCGTTCCAGATCGCCAAGAGCGGGAAAGTTTCGAGCGTAGGTGCCTTGCGTACTCAGTTGACCCGAGAGGGATATCTAAACACTGCGCAGGCTTTGGCTGGGCGTTCCATCCTAAATCAACTTGCGCGGATGATATTTGCGGCCCAAATTAACAAGTGCTGAAAGCCGATGCGGTGGCGGAACACAAACTATGAGCATACCTTAGTTACCGTAAAGCTTCACTCTCCTCACCGAAATGAGATGGATCCGACATGCATTATCCGAAGATGTTTGCGATCCGCCCGGGTGATAAGCTGATCACTTTTGGCGGTTTTAAATGTATTGCTGAAGGCACAGTCGTAACCATCGGGATAGACACGTCCGGGTTGTTCTTTGGGTGCGCAGACGGAAAGCATTATCTCGAAAGCCAAAGGACTGAAAATGACGAATGCCTCGGCCTGACCCGAACACCTTTGTTGTAGCATTGGCTGCTACCTGGCGCACGCCGACCCATGACGCTCTGCGCAACACAACGGGCAATCCCCGCCGAATCCTAAACCGCCCGATTAGCCTTCAAACTGCGGCGGAAGCCGGCCAGCCCTGAACAGCATGGTGGGCTCTTCGTCATAGTCGCCGGTATCAGGATCGCCGGAAGTCGAGAATGCTACGACACCTAAACTTGGTCGCCGACAGCCTTTCAGCCATTCGCTTTGCTGCTTCTGGCGTTTTGCAGCTGACCGCCGGCTCAGACTTTAAACCTGCGCCGCGTCCGGCGACGTAGGTCTGAACGATATAATTGGTTTGACGCGCCATATGATTCCTGCCGTGGTTGTAGAGAGTTATCGCCCTCCGAGATGACTTATACTGTTCATAGGGAGTGGTCAGCTTTTCGATCGGACAAAACTACGCGAGGTCGCGCATCTCGGACTGGCTCGACTTGAGGCTGTATATATTTTGCGGCTACCCGTCGTTGTTTGCTACGCTTTCTATTCAGTTCGACGCGAGATATGCCGGTTGCCGACTTGGCGATGCTCAATACCACGGCTGCAAGCAATTGAACTAGCTGCGTAGTTGGCCACGATTCAGTGTGTTTTGATAGAAGTGCACTATTCAAAGCTCGGTTTCGTGGCCGTCGGTGGCGATCAACTGGCTGCGGGCCGTAGGGGTTCGATATCATTCCTGGGTGTAGCTCACCTGGTAGAGCATTTGCTCTGGGGGCGGAGGGCTATCGGTTCAAGTCCGGTCACCCAGACTAATCTAGGGAGTGGCATCTGCGCCGAACCTTACCTTCATTTCGCTAAGTCGTTGAGTGGGAGCCGGCTTTATATCGCCGCAGGGCCTACCAGGCCCTGGGGTCCCTTGGACATGGGGAGTACTATGCGATGCTGGAATCGTTCAGGGGACGGCGAATGCGCACGATGATATTCTGCATTATCGCGATCACACTTATGGGGTGCGCCCAATCGGGGAAATGGGCACTGGCTTCCGATTCGGAACAAGGCGTCCATATTTGGCGGCTCAGTCGTGAAACCGGCGACTTAGATTATTGTCATTTGGAAAGCGGTAAAGCGGCATGTGTTCGCTTCCCGCAGCAGAGTGAAAATTCAAAATGAGGCAGTGCCGCCAAATTCAAACTGATGCAGATCTAACATGGGGGGCGGATTATGGCAGAACTTTTTCGCTACGCCGCGTTCATCAGCTATTCGAGCAATGACGCGGCGTTCGCAAAGCGGCTGCATCGCGCGCTTGAGAGTTACGGCATACCCAACACCCTGGGCAAATTCGACACCCTGGGCGGCGGCGGAAAGCCTAACCGCATCTATCCCGTTTTCCGAGACCGCGAAGAGTTACCCGCAGGCGAGCTCAGTGAACGCATCGAACAAGCGCTGCGACAATCACGATCGCTGATCGTTGTCTGTTCTCCGAGCGCGGCCGCGAGCCTTTGGGTGCAGAAGGAAATCGAAAGCTTCCTCGCCATGGGACGTCGCGAGCATATCTATGCAATCATCGCCAGCAACGCACCGCTGACCGATAAGATAGGCGCGGATGCGACGCGCCTCTGCTTTCCGCCGGCGTTCCGAGGGAACGCTCTCGCCGACCCGAACGCGCTGGAACCAATCGCGGCTGACGCACGCGCGGTGAAGGACGGGTTTCGCAATGCGTGGCTGAAACTTGTCGCCGGTATGATCGGCGTCAACGCTGGTGCGCTGCAGGATCGCGACCGGCGGCGCCGACGCACAGCGTTGCTGAAGAATATCGCGGCGTCAGCGTTTGTCTTAATTTCGGCTGGCGCGGCCTATGCCTATCGCACACCCCTCACAATGTTGGTCAACGAATATTCTGAATACCGGCCATTCGTACACGCGAAGATTGCGCTCGAAAAGCTACCGCCGAAATCGACGTTTCAAGATTGCCACGAGGCTTCTGTCGATTGCCCTGTCATGATCGTCTTGCCCGCCGGCACATTCATGATGGGGTCGCCAGAAAGCGAGCGTAACCGCGAAGCAAGCGAAAGCCCGCAGCACGCGGTGACCGTTGGCTCCATTGCCGTGGGCAAATACGATATATCATTCGATGAGTGGGACGCATGTGCGAGCGCCGGTGGCTGCCGCACAACTCCACATCCCGATGATGCACATTGGGGGCGCGAAACCCGGCCCGTAATCAATATTTCTTGGGACGATGCCAAGGAATATGTCGCTTGGCTATCTCAGATGACGGGGCAACAATACCGGCTGTTGAGCGAAGCGGAATGGGAATATGCCGCGCGGGGCCACAACTCGTTCCAAGCCCCGCATTATCAATTCCCGTGGGGAAATGCTCAACCGAATTGCGATATGAATGCACCGAATGGCGCAGCCTTTGGCGCATGTGAGCACAAGACACTTCCGGTTGGCTCTTTCCAGCATAACGCCTTTGGCCTCTACGACATGGCTGGCAACGTTTGGCAATGGGTCGAAGATTGCTATCAGGATCATTATGATCCGTCGAAGAGCGACGGCGCCCCAATTGAGCAGAATAATTGCTTAGGTCGCGTCCTTCGCGGCGGTGCTTGGGGCGGTGATCCACGGGAGCTACGCTCAGCGTACCGGGGTATCAGCGGCCACACCACCCGGAACCTCCATATCGGTTTTCGTGTCGCCAGGACCCTTTAACGTCGTTTCGCCCTACAATGCCGCATAAGGCGCGCAGTCTGACCGTACGGAATCTGGTTCGCGCTTCAAGCTTGATCCTGCATAAGTGATTGGATGCGTAGCGGGAAGTTGGCTGGGGGAAGGCCAGCATAATACGCGACACCAAGTGTATTCTGGGCCCTGACTTCGCCTTGTTTGGCCAAAGACCGCAGCAATGCAATTGCCGTCGAATAATCGTTTTTATTCCTAGCGTCGGTGCCGTCTTCCATTGGTCCGACAGACGCTTAATTGCAAAAAATTGCCAAAATCAAAGTCAGCAATGCCGCGGTTTGTTTCAGCATTTGGCTTTTCCTCATGCTTTCCCCTCGATTTTATCGGCGGTGACAACCCTCAAGCCATCATCCGTGTCATTCTCCGGAGCAATTGTTACCAAGACTACGGCGGCAAGAGGTCCTCGGAGTTGCGCCTTTTGAGGCGGCTCATCATCAATCGCTTTGAGCCAAACCCAGTCCCCGGGTTTGAGATCCGTGAGCTTTAGCTTTTCGAGCTCAGCTTTTATTTCTGCATAGGTTTTCAATCGCTTCAACCTATCTCAAAATCGCCTGGTCCTCGCTTGAACGGACGGGCGGGCTTGCCACCACTTGAAGCACGACAGCTAGCTGTCTGCTCATTTCAACCAATATTCCTCGGGTGACCCAATGTTGGAGCGGATAATAGCTTTTTCTGAGGCCCGTTGAAGCGACCATATGGCTAGTGTTGGTGTGGACGGCCTCCGTACGGCATCTATGTGTCAGAATGAGTCCGTTGAGATCTCAGACAGAGGAGACCGTCCATGGAACAGATTAGCAGAATTGGAATGGATACGTCGAAGCATTTTTTCCAGCTTCACGGGGTGAATGCGGCGGAGGAGCCGATCTTGCGCAAGACGTTGCGGCGCAAGGAAATGGTGGAGTTTTTCGAGGCGTTAGCGCCGACGAAGGTGGCAATTGAAGCGTGCGGTAGCTCCCATCACTGGGCCCGTCTGCTGCAGTCGTTTGGGCATGAGGTAAAGCTAATTCCACCCCAATTTGTTAAGCCGTACGTCAAAAGGAATAAGAATGACGCCGCGGACGCCGAAGCGCTTTGCGAAGCGATGAGCCGGCCGACAATGCGCTTCATACCAGTGAAGACCGCCGAACGACAAGCGGCTTTGATGTTGGTTGGGGTGCGTGAGCGGCTGGTCCACAATCGTACGCAGCTGAGCAACGCCATCCGTGGCTACGCTGCGGAGTTTGGTCTGACCACCGCAAAGGGCTTGAGCCGGATCGATCAGTTGCTGGAGCGCATCGCGACGGATGAGACGCTCCCGGCTCTAGCGCGGGAACTGTTCGGGCTCCTTGGCAAAGAATATGCGCAGCTGCAGGTGCAACTTGAAAAGATAGAAGCCAGGCTGATGGCGTGGCACCGCGCCGACGCCTGTAGCCAGCGACTGGCCCAAATTCCTGGCATTGGCCCGATTGGGGGGTCCATGTTGGTGATGAAGACACCAGCCCCAGAGACCTTCCGATCAGGACGGCACTTCGCTGCTTGGCTTGGTCTGACGCCGAAAGATCATTCGACTGCAGGCAAATCCAGGCTAGGCGGGATCACCCGCGCCGGCGACGAGGCTTTGCGAAGTGTTCTGGTGGTAGGGTCTACCTCGGTTCTCCATCGTGTCCGACAGCGAGGAACTGGCTCGCCCTGGCTCATCGATCTATTGAAGCGCAAGCCACCGAAGCTGGCTGCCGTAGCACTGGCGAACAAAAATGCCCGCATCGCCTGGAAGCTGATGGTGCGTGGCGAGCGCTACCGAACAAACCCAACACCGGCTGCCAAGCCCAATACAGGATTCAACCCACCACGCAGAGCGCTTCAAGCGCAATCGTGTTGAGTTGATGCGAAACTTGCAAGAAAACGAGTAGGTGGCGTGATCGATCGATCCAACACGCGTGACACTCCGAAATTTACACTGGCTGTTAGAGGCCGAGATAGTGTTAGGAACTCGCGTCGCGGAAAACCATCTTGGCCAGCGGTCATGTGCGACCGCACAAAACAGGCCGCACATATGATCGCAAGCGATCCGATCAAATCACCGCTCAATGTTCTTGCAAGTCAGAGGCCGTCCACATATGTGAATTAGCGAAAATGGACTGTCCGTAGTTCATTTTTCGGCTGCTATTCAGCGCCACCGCCATGTTTGCGGAACGCAGCCTTCAAGTTGTCGATCATTGTGCTCCAGCCATTTGTCAGCTGGTGGTTCACTTTGCCAACGCAATTCCTTGCGGGTCAATAGCGGTGACGACCACATTCCTCTCCTGGTCGTAACTGACATCGCCAGCGGCAACCACCATAAGTGGCCGTCCGTCGGAAAGCTGAATACTGATCGCATCTGGCTTACCGGCCGCATCTGATTCGATGCCCTTGACCGATCCGACAACGCGCCCGCGTTGATCGAATACCCGGGCTGAGTCGATATTCTTAGGGGGCACGGTATAACTATCTAGCGCCATTGGAGCCAAATCCTGGGAACTCAGATCCTGAGCTCCGGCACAGACGGGCGCCAAGAATGCGGCACACAGGGCAATCGACCTAAGCATGTCCACGAAACTTGTCCTCGATTAGCACTACTAAAAACGTGCTCAGTGCTTGCCGTATCCCTTCCGTGGCGTGAATTCGCAATAAATCAATAGAGGCGCTTAACTGACTGGCATTTATAGAACGAAAATCGCATCAAAACCGAGCGCTAAAAAACCGCCAGGAACGTCGAACTCGGTGTGTTTGCGCAAAAAATACACTACGTCCGCATCGCGCCAGAACCGGGCAGTTCGTTTCGTCAGAAATCAACAGATTCACCGGCCGCGCGGATGTCCGGCTCCGGGTTGCATACCAGATTCGCCCTCGCCGCTGCCATGCCGGTCTTGCTGCTCGTGATGCGGGTTTGGCATATTCTTGCCTGGGTCCTTCTGGTCTTTCAGGACGCCTTGCTGACCTTTATCAGTCCGCAGTGCCACATCGGGGTTGTTTGCGGAAGCCTGCCGAGGCTCGTCTCTCTTCACCATAGGAAATCCTTCCGGGATGGACACGGAATACAACCGCCAGAATGCCGTTCCGTTGCGTGAAGGCGTGTCGTCAGCGCCGCGAACCTAGCGACGACCCTTGGCGCATGGCTGAGCCTGTTCGGCCGCAAGTTTGCGCGCCACACCCGAATGCGATCCGGACAAAAATTGGCCCATCATTTCCGGAGGCAGCAACCGCTATCTCCCCGGGCGCGGACGCAGAGCGGACAATACTAAGACTTTAGCGGCCCCAAGATCTTTCCCGACCAAAACGCCCGGCGATATTTCGCAAACCCATTAGATCGGCAAGGAACCGAACATCATTGACAGCGTTAACACTAAACTTCCCCAAATTGGAGTTCCTCCCGATGATCTCAATGAAAAGGACTTTATCAGCCACCGCCATCGCGGCCCTGATGGCCACCAGCGCTTTGGTGATGACTGGTACACCCGCCGCGGCCCGCATGGTTTGCAACCCCGACGGCGATTGCTGGCATACCGATGCCCCAGCGCCACGCGTGCCGGGCGTCACGTTCAATGTCCATCCCGATGATTGGTATTTCCACCAGAAGTGGGATGCAGATCATCATTATCGCGATTATCACGAAGGTCGCGGTTACTACAAAGGCGGCCTCTGGATCACGCTCTGATTTCGTACCAAAGGTTGCTCCCAACCTAGGGCGACCTACGGGTCGCCTTTTTCTTTTCATTTATGGAAGTTGACGTTGCCTTGCGATTCTCCCCAGCTTCGCCTCACTATCCCTTAGGCGTGGAACCCGTGGCGATATACTCCGTTTCCTGGAGAGTTGCAGTTTATGGCTGGGTACTTCCAAAAGGTCCTTGCAATGAATATACGCCTCGCCGAATCACAATTGCAGGACCTTCACCGAGAAAAGCGACCTCAGAAATATATAGGTTTCGCTCTGCAACCCGGCGACGAAGAATTTCTGGCGTTGCTCCCAGCAAAGCAGAGGGAAATTCTTCTATCTAAGGGAAAGTACAAGGAGCTGGCCGCGACATTGGGAGTTGCAGTTGGTACGATACGTAGTCGCCTCCACAGGGCTAGAGCAGCACTTTCCGCGCTACGCCGGAGCAGCTCCGATGAGCACTTGAAAGCCCCCTTACAAAACGATAGCGCCATCATCTAATGCGGTGGCGGCTACGTCTGGCATTCCAACGAGGCTGACGTGCTACGGGATATGAATGCCTTCATGGATGGCTTACAGTCGGAAAAATACTGGGCCAACGTGGCCTTACCCCCGATGGAGGCCAAATCCTTCTCGATCTGGTTTACCGTGACACCAGAATTTTCCGCCGCGCGGACAGCGTTGGGGCCCGGCACCGCAATTATGATCAGAAGGAAAATCAGTCCGAAAACGGGCTGAAACAATGGTTAGTGTCCTTGCTTGAGTTTTAGAACTATTTGCACGGCTTCATTTCGGATATGGTTTCGTTCCGAGCTTCACGCAGCATCTCACGCCCTTGATCTAGAACGACGACTTCATTCGAGATTTTGCCAGTATACGTTTTGGTTTCGTTCAAGCCGTAGTTGGGCGGTGCATTTGCTGGGATAGTGAACGATATCTTTTATGTCTTAGCGTCGATAATCAAATTACTTGCGAGTGTTGGCCCATAAAGAGGCCCTTCCGAATTATATTCAAGATAAAGGCTGTCCCCTTTTGCTGTCCGCAAAAGTTTGATGCGATAGGCATTATCGCGCTAGGCGAATGTGTCAGGTGAGGTTTTCGGAAAGACTCGGGTCTTTCACGCTGTAGCGGCGATCCTAGATTGGCAGTATTGTAACTTCAAAAAGGGAGGATTTGATCATGACGTTTAAGCGGTGGGCTCCGGCCATGCTTGCTGCGGGCTTGTTCCAGTTCGCGCCAGCATTCGCCGCGGACACGCAATTCACCGCCGATCTCGATCCGGCGCCGATGACGCTGGCGACCAGGCCCGATCTGACGGGCGAAGGCACATTGAACGGCACGCTCAATGGCGGTACTCTGACGATCGGAGGCAAATTCTCAGGCCTCGCCTCCGCCGCCACCAAGGCGCAATTGCAGTTAGGCACCGCGCCTTTCCTGCAAGGCCCGGTGATCGCAACTCTCACAATTTCGCAAGGCACAAGCGGCACGATTTCCGGCACCGCCAAGCTCAGCCGTGCCCAGATCGATGCGCTGCAAAAGGGCGGGCTCTACGTCGAGATCGACACCGTGAAAGTGCCTGACGGCACGTTGCGGGGCTGGTTTCTCGCGCCCTCCGCCCAATAAGGCGTCCGCTCCATGAAGAGATTACAGAAGGAAAGCGTCATGCCCCGCGTTGCACGCCGGTTTGCTCTCACTGTCTCGGTCATCGCCCTGGGCTGCACAGCCACGCTTGCCCAGACACCGGCCGCCGGTCCCTTTACCCAGGCGCAGGTCGATGCCGGCCGAACCGCTTATGTCGCGAACTGCCAGAGTTGTCATCAGGCCGACCTGTCAGGCCAGCAGGACGCGATTCAGCTTGCCGGAAAAGGGTTCGCGGATGGCTGGGGCACGCGCACCACGGCCGATCTCTTTAATCTGATCCAGGCTTCGATGCCGCCGACCGGCCGGGGTACGCTCGGCGCGCCGACCTATGCGGCGCTCACGGCCTTCATCCTGCATGCCAATGGCGCGCAGACCGGCACTGCAGAACTCACGCCCGCGACCAATGTCCGCATTGGATCGATTGTCACCGGCACGGTGTCCGCGGATGTCGCAGGCGGCATCAGGGTGGCACAGGCGGGAGCAGGCGCGCCAGCCGGTGGAACGCCGGCCGCAGGCCGTGGCGGACGCCCTGGCGTCGGACCGCGCGTTCCGCCGCACATTACGGTGGCCGGTACGGTGTCAACCCCTTACACGCCCGTCACCGACGCCATGCTGCTCAATCCGCCCGACGACGAATGGCTGATGATCCGGCGAAACTATGCGGGCTGGAGCCACTCGCCGCTCAAGCAGATCAACACCCAGAATGTCAATTTGCTCCAGCTCAAATGGTCCTGGGCGATGAATGAGGGCGGCACCAACGAACAGACGCCGCTGGTCCATGACGGCATCATGTTTCTAGGCAACAGCCAGGACGTGGTGCAGGCGCTGGACGCGCGCACCGGCAAACTGATCTGGGAGAATGTCGTCGGTCCCAACACCGGGGCAATCGGCGGCTCGGCCAACCGGACGCTCGCGCTCTATGGCAACATGGTCTATCTCGCCGCCAACGACGCCATGCTGTATGCGCTGGATATCCATACCGGCAAGATCGTCTGGCAGGCCGACATATCGGACGGCGACCGGGCCCGCGGCGAAACGGGCGGCCCGGTTATCATCAAGGGCAAGGTTGTGGTCGGCATGACCAACTGCGGCCCCTCCGGCCAGCCGCAACCGAAGGAAACGCACTGCTATATCAGTGCCTATGACGCCAATACGGGCAAGCGCGACTGGAAATTCCAAACGGTGGCGTTGACAGGGGAACCTGGCGGCGATACCTGGAACAACATCCCGGACAATGTGCGCCAGGGCACTGAAAGCTGGATCGCCGGCACCTACGATCCGGTCCTCAACACCACCTATTGGGGCACTGCACAGGCCAAGCCCTGGCGGCGCGACCAACGCGGCACGGCCGCCGGCTCGACGCTCTACAGCAATTCCACCCTCGCGCTTGATCCCGATAGCGGCCAGCTCAAATGGTATTTCCAGCATATTCCGGGTGAGAGCTTGGATCTCGACGAAGTGTTTGAGCGCGTTCTGATCGATCATGGCGACCAGAAGACGGTCATGACGATCGGCAAAAGCGGCATCCTGTGGAAGCTGGACCGGACCAACGGCAAGTTCTTGGGCGCCAAGGAAACGCTCCTTCAGAACGTCTATACCAAGATCGACCCGAAGACCGGCATGCTTACCTATCGGCCCGACATTGTTGCCCAGAAGGTCGGGCAATGGATTCCGAGCTGCCCGAGCCCGGAAGGCGGCCATAACTGGATGCCGACGAGCTACGATCCGGCCGACGATCTCCTCATCATTCCGTTGTCCCAGAGCTGCGGCATGATTCTCAACAATGGATCGGAGACCTTTTCCTATATGCCGGGCACACATCGGAACATGGGCAAGCTCGTCGCCTACCATACCAGCGACATGTCGCTGGCCTGGTCCTTTCAGCAGCGTGCGCCCTTCTTGACCGGTGTGATGTCCACCGATGGCGGCATTGCCTTCGTGGGCGACTTTGACCGCGTCTTCAAGGCCGTTGACGAGAATACCGGCAAGATCCTGTGGTCGGTCCAGCTCGGCAACACGGTCCAAGGCCATCCCACAACCTTCAGCCTCGACGGCAAGCAATATGTCGCGATCACGACGGCGATGGGCGGTGGCAGTCCAGAGCAGAAACCCCGAACGCTCCTACCAGAGTCCCATCGCGCCGACACGGGCCAGCAGCTCTACGTCTTCGGCCTGCCAGATAGCGCGACAAGATAGAACCTGAAGATACGGTGTCCACTCCGAAATCTAAATCCGACAATATTGGTGAGTAAAACGAGATAAAATACCTCCTACATCCGCGAATATCGTTCTTATTACTCTTCCGGCTCTCCATTACCTTCCGCCCATGGCCTGCTTTATAAGAGCTTGACCTTGCCCCCGTTCAGATCGCAGGACTAATGAATCATGCCGGTTATATCAACGCGTAGAGCAGTCAGGACGGCTATAGTTGCAAAAACGAGGGCGAAAAATGAAGCCTTACATGGTTACGGCAGGTAGACTTGGTGACCCGCGCGTTCCCGAGAGGGCGCTCGCAAATTGCGCGACGGTGGATGAGGCCTTGAATCAGGCATGCACGTTCATGGCCGGCGGAATGATTGGGGTTCGCATTGCAAACAGCAGCGGTCATCACGTTGATGGTCAAAACCTCGAAGCTTGCCGCAAGAGAGAGAAAAGGTCCTTGGAAGCGACCTACCGATCAATTAGGACGCTAGCCTATGTTATCCCCTCCCCCGGCAAGTCAGATCGATACCAGGGTACTTTCTATAACTTTTAAGCGACGGGTTAGAGATGCAACAAATGGGCATCTGGTTTCTTCTTCGGCTTCCGATATTTCTCATAACCGCGATTCTCACTCATCTGACTGTGTCTTTTGCTCAAACTGTTATGCACTACAAACTTGCTCATCGTTCCTTAGGCGGTAGGCTTTTCCGCAATCACGTCAACTTTCATCATACCTACTATTCGAAAGATCGCCTCGTCTCAAAAACCTACTTCGGCAACGAAGGCAATAATACGCCCTTCTTCCTTATTCCTGTAATTCTGGTTGGGGCATGCACCTATTTCATACTGCCATTTGATCTCTTTGTCGTTCAGGTAATCGCGTGTGCCGCATCATTCTACGCGCATGTTTTTTTCGACAAGGAGTACCATGTAGAAGAATCCCCACTACAGCAGTTTGCCTGGTTTAGGCGGAAACAGGAACTACACTTTGTTCACCACCGACATGCCAATAATAATTTCGCAGTCATCGATTTTTTTTGGGATAAGCTTTTGGGCACTTATAGAAAACCCGACGCGCCCTCATCCACTGCCTTAACACCGGCTGCGCTGTCCTTACCCGACACAAAGGAACGGACCAGAGCATACTGAAACTCAGCTAAAGTTCTATCGGGCGACCCCGGTAATACGACTTGAGAATGCCTGTGGACTCGCTTTAGCTCATTTAGCCGGCCCAAAAGTGCTGTCGCAAGCTATTGATTTGAATCGGATTTTCAACGTCTGATAGTGAATTAGCACAAACACACTATGCAGCGCTCGGTTTTCCGCTACCTTTTTCCGCGATATGTGCGCACGTCAATTTGCCTGTGGAGGAACGCTATGCGGCCGTAACACGCCCAGTGACGAAATTGCATCGACCGCTCACGTTTATCTCAGTTCCGATTCAGGAAAACGAAAGATAATTAGACGACACCGTCCGCATTCGCGGCCTAACGAAGTGACGATGCAATATCATGCCCTGTTGTATTTGGCTATGTCACGCCAGATTGTCATTAGCATCGCCATTAATGCAGGGCCAACGAACAACCCCACAAGACCGAGAGATGAAATGCCGCCCAATATTCCAAGCAGGACTAGTAAGAAAGGAATTCGCGAAGCACCCCCTATGAGAATCGGGCGTACAATATGATCGGTGACAAAAACTACCAGAAATCCAAAACCGACTAGGAATAATGCAGACATCATTCGCCCGATTCCGAGCAAAAAAATAGCCGCAAAACAGAATGCCAAAGGGGCGCCGAAGGGGATGATAGCAAGAACGCTGGTTGCAATGGCGAATGCAAAAGCGTGCGGCACGCCCGTGACCCAATAGCCGGCCCCGATCACCGCCCCTTCGGCGAGACCGACCAATACAAGCCCATCCACGGTACCATGTATGGCCTCCACGACATGATGGCCAATCGGTGCGCCACGAGCGCCGAAAATCGTTTCTCCGAGCTTTAGAAAGCTTGTTCTTAGACTGCGGCCTTCCCGAAATAGAAAGAAAAGGGTCGTCAATGTCACGACAAACAAAAGAATGCGATGCAGGATTTCGGCGCCCAGGCTGCGAGTTAGACCCATGAGTTGGGCGGGCCCAACCTCCCTAAAGAGATTTGTCGCGTCGCTGGGGTTGCTCAGGTTACTTTGCCACCAAGCCGCCATACGTAAGCCTACCCAAGGAAGTTGGCTAATGACGGCTGGCAAGGGAACTCCACTGTGTCGGGCTCCTTCAATCCATCCCATAGCATCACGTGCTTCGCGTGCCACCTCCAAAGCAGCTAGCGCAACTGGTGCCGCGACTATCAGACCGACAAGGGCCGTGAACAGCATGGGGGCGCCCATGCATCGCCATAGCCTTGAGGCGCGCCAATCGTGAAATCGTGCATAACCTGGCCAAAGCGCGATGTAGAGAACACCCGCCCATAGCAAAGCTGGTAAAATCTCCTGAAGGACAAAAATTAGGCATAATGCCAACGCTCCGCTCGCCGCCACCGTCGCGGAGATCTGGAACATCGTCAGTCTCTTGGTAGGGTGGTCCATTTCACAAGACAACGCAGAGCTTCGAAGCGGAGCATACCTTGGAAGGAGTCTGCGTTACAGCCCGACCGAAACATTGCCCTAGGTTACTTTCCGTTGCCATACGCTGCAGCGTGGCATCGGGCAGCCGTTCCTCTAGGGGCACACGGCCCGCCGGATTGCTACGGAACATGCGATCGGTGAGCGCATAGATTTACGGAACTTGCGTTAAAGCGTGGCCCGTCCATTGATTTCGCGAACTACTATTCAGCGGCACATTAGGGCAGCGTAACGCGCGCAAAGAAGCTATCTATTTGAATCAATAAGGCCTAGCGTTTTCAAAATGATGTCAGTCCTCTGTCCCGTTTATCACGACCAGTATTTTAGCGATGATTGCACGGCAATGCTGTGCCAATCGCTGAAGGTTAATCGGGCAAAAAAGGCCCAGGAAGAAAAAAGGACGAGCCTACAGCTTCCAATCAATTGGAGCCCAACCCCCGTTGAACCCTGCGAATTAGCCACCAGAAAAATAGGCTAACGATGAGTGCCCCGAGGGGCGGGCCGAACACTAGACAATCAGCGTGAAAATAGTCGGTCCGTATTGGCGCATCAGCATTGGCGGTAGGGCAAAACAGAATACCTTTCGGCGAACGAATGCATTTCGTGTAATTCCATAGCCAAAATGCGATCCAATAAGTGCTTCCGAACCGGACTTCATCCCGAGGAATGTTGGGTAAATAGAGGTTGGCGGAAACTACTTTTGACGGAAACCAAGTCGATGTAAGATCGGCGCGAGGATTGTGCTGAACAATGTCCGCACACAGTTTTCAGGGGGTAGATTTTCCATGCAGAAAATTGAAGCACAACGCAACACGCTATTAGCAGTGTTTGCAGCTTTACTGACTACTGGCCTTCTAATTTCCCTCAAGGTGGCCTCTCAGCCCGCAACTCCTCAGACAACAGCGGCAAGGCCGCCAGAGCTTTCGAGCGATGAACTAGCCAAGCAACCCCAGACCCCCGGCGCGACGGGAGATCAGCAGCGGCATTATTATTTTGCGGAAGCCAAGGTAGAATCGCCCTACCGCATCTATGTGCCCCAGAATTATGACGGCAAGACTAAGATGCCGGTGATTTTGGCGCTGCACGGCGCCGGCGGCAATCAGAACTACTTTTTCAAGGCCACCTATGGAATGCCGGACATAGTGGAAAAGTCCGGCTTCATATTTGTGGAGCCTCTCGGCGACGGCAGATTTGGCGGCTACGGTGCCGCCCTCCTCCCCAGAGTGCCGGTGGATCCCGATCCCAATACCATTCCCAACCCCGTGCCTGCCGGCCGTCCGCAGTTGACGCCAGAGGAAGCTCAGCGCGCCACTGACCTCAGCGAGAAGGATGTCATGAACGTGCTCGACATCGTCGAGAAGGAATATAATGTCGACCTCTCCCGCGTATTCCTGATGGGTCATTCCATGGGCGGGAATGGTGCGTGGTACCTGGGACAGAAGTATGCGGACAAGTGGGCTGCCATCGCCCCCATGTCGGCCGGCTTCGGATACGTCAATTATCCCCTGGATCGGCTCAAGGGGATTCCGATCATGGTCACTGCCGGTGCGAGAGATGTCGCGATGCACGGGCCACAGGCGCAGGCTCAACTAGCACGGTTTAAGGCAGCGGGGCTCGATATTCGGTATCTGGAGATCCCGGACGGCTCCCATATGTCGAATATCCCTTCCTCATTTTCACAGGTTATCCAGTTCTTCGCCACGCACCATCGTTGAACGGGAAGACGCGGTTCTGCATAGGAGAAAAATTAGGTCATGGCTCGTAAAGCAAAGAAGCACACATCAACAAAGCGCGGCAACCACGCGACGAAGAGCTCAAAGCGCGCATGCCGAAGTGGCTGAGGCCGATAATGTCAATAAGTCGATGAACCATGTCGTGGCTCACACTTTAGCCACTTCAACAGATCATTCGCCATTTGATCTTGGATACTCGTTTAAATAAAGGCCGCCTAACTATGGCGCTTATGCGAAATATTAAGTTTGGCGGTGCCGCACTGCTTTCTCTGACCGCCTCAACACCGGGCTGGGCGCAGACTGCAGAAGACCCCACATGCTTTGCCCGCATATTGCCGGAGAACATTCGCGTTGGCCGATTGGACGATATCAAGCTTTTAATCGGATGGGTATTTGACGCGGCGGCTGCACATCATGCGCTGGCATCCGGAGATATTATCGATCGGCATTCGACTTTGAGCAAAGTACCGGGTTTCGCTGGTGCGACGGATCTTAGCAGATTGATGGGTCGCTACCGCGTGGTGCGCGCTCCCTTTGATGAAGGAAATGGATATTTTGGCGTAGAACTCGGTGCCCTGGAACCCGATGGCCACGTCTCCGGCCTATTCCTTGTCAATCGCCTCTTTCGTCTACCACTCTTATTGCAGCAGCCGGCTGGCGTCGCGACAGATATCGTGACAAATGGCGCGATGCTAGCGGGCTGGAAGACCCAGGCAATTACCGATGCCAACCACGCCGCAGCAATTGCCCTCACCGATGCCGAGCGGCTGAACGTCCCGCTCCTCACGACAGGACAATCCCAGGCCGGAGGAACGGCACAGCTACAAGCCGCCTACCTGGCCAATACAAAGCCAGGACGCTTAGTCTCCACCGGGTTTGTCACGTTAAACGCCGCATATGTGGTCTCATCGGTCCGACGCCTAGGAATAGCGCCAAGTGCGGTTGGAGGGATCAACTTTACGAATGATCTGGATCCTGGATTTGGTCCGCATGGTCTGTTGCCGAATAAGATAGGACTGCAGGTTTATATTCATCCAGATGGTACGGGTACCAAAGCAGCCGGTGACCAAACTTTCTTTGCGGCCTTACGGCATCCGGGTCAGCATCTCCTATCGTCATTTAATGCAATTTCGCTGACCAATGCCTTGGCGAGTGCCCTCAAAAGTTCATTGGAACGCTGCGCTCGCCCCACCTGAATGTGGCGGGTTTGGCAATTGGGCATCTCTGCCCAGCGCATATCGGTCACACATCTAAACTTCCCAGTGAACACTCATACTGATGCATCACCTGATC
>Ga0206871_10123_pt1 | contig 21000 bp, 20 predicted proteins | sample Alteio_BWOrgCont_33_FD_152627 | JGI IMG/M metagenome (GOLD analysis project Ga0206871, IMG submission 152627) | Enriched cells from forest soil in Barre Woods Harvard Forest LTER site, Petersham, Massachusetts, United States -... | ecosystem: Environmental > Terrestrial > Soil > Temperate forest >...
GAATTTCGGTTCCATTGTACTAGTAGATAAACATTTTACTCAAGCATTGATTTAGTAAAGTTTGCCTCGTAGTAGTATTTTTATAGATAATGCCTAAATCAGTGTTAAACCAATGAGTAATTGTATGCAGTATTGCAAATTTTCTATGTTCAGATTTTTTTATCCATTGTTTATTATCGCATTCGCGCTATGCCTCTTCTCATCTTGTAGAATAATAAAGCCGACAGCATATTTTAGACCAATAACCAGGGATACTACTATTAATCAGTTTGTAGACAAGAATTTGGAATCTAAAATTGTTAAAAATGATTTGCTTGGAATTAGCGTATCTAGCTTAAATAAAATCGAGGATGAATTTTATAATATTTCATCTTTGTCTAGTTCCTCTGAAAATGGCACTTCAAGTTCAGTTTCATCGGGAAGTGTAACGCATGGAAACGGTTATACGGTTGATGTAGACGGGAATATTCAAATACATAATTTGGGCAAAATACATGCAGAAGGGATGACACGTAAGCAATTGAAAGATTCGCTTGAGAATAAATTGTTGCCTTTTTTGAAAGATCCAATTATTACAGTTAGTTTTTTAAACAGAAGAATTACTGTATTAGGAGAAGTTGTAAAACCACAGGTATTAGATTTACAAGAAGAACAGATGTCTTTATTAGATGCGTTAGCCATTACGGGGGATGTAACACCAAATGCCTTAAAAAAGAATATCCTTGTAATTAGACAAACCCCAACAGGAAAAACTTTTAAGCATATTAATTTAGAAGATCAATCGGTTTTTTCAGATTCTTCTCACTGGTATTATTTGCAGTCAGGAGACGTTGTGTATGTAGAACCTAATTTACGAAAAATGATTAGTGAACAACGGGCAATTAAAACTCAGCAAACATTAACTCTTGGGATAGCTGTAATATCTCTGTTATTGCTTACTTACGAAGTTGCTAATCACTACTAATCTCACTAGTAAAAGAATTTATTGTTATGATCGAAGGCCATCCATTTGAAAATAAGAAGAAGAGAGAAGAGACAAGCTTTTTTGAACAGGTGATACAAAATTATTTGCCTTACTGGGTTTTATTTGCACTTATTATTCCCGTTTGTTTGTTTATTGCTTTTATAAATTATCGTGCTCAGGCACCTGTTTATGTCGCTTCGGCAAAAAATTTTAATCAAGGATCCTAACAAATCCGGAGATACAAAGCTATTAGATGCGCTGAATGTTTTTGGCGATAAAAAGATAGTAGAGAATGAACTGATTGTTTTAAGGTCTTCTATACTATTACAATCCGTTGTATCTGAACTGGATCTTTATACGAATGTATATAATGAAGGTGCGGTAAAAAAAGAAGAGTTATATGGGGACAATTCACCTGTTAAGTTTATAGCCATTGATAAAGATAATATTTCAGGGTTTAATAAAACCTATTTTAAAATTGATTGGGATCATGAACGAATATTTATTAATAATAAATATATACCTTTTGATTCTACGGTTCTTTTAGGTAACGGACTTTATAGGGTAGAAATAAATCAGTTTTACAATAGAGCTGTAATCAATAAAAAATATTATGTAGAAGGTAGTTCTATTCCATCTGCAGCGGGAGCAATAATAGGAAGAATGAAAGCCGCTCCTGTTTCAAATGCATCTACGGTGATAGAAGTTAAACTTGAAAGCGAGGTGCCTGATAAAGCAACTGCGATATTGTCTAAAGTATTTGAAATATATGAAAGAGATGGGATTGCTGAAAAGAACGAAACCGCGCGTAAAACCATTGATTTTATTGATGCCCGATTAAGGCTTGTTACAGCACAATTGGATAGTGTTGAAAATAATATTCAAAACTACAAAGCAAAACAATCTTTAACGGGAGATCTTAGTGAGCAATCAAAACAATATTTATCAAGGATAACAGATTATGAAGAGAAGGGGAGTGGCGTTAAAATTCAATTAGATGTATTAGATCAGATAAAGGATTATGTTGTAAACAAAGGTACCAAGCCTGGAACGGTACCTTCTTTGTTGATAAATCAAGATCCGATATTAGCTAAATTATTAGATGATTTATATCAGACAGAGTTTTTAGCGAATGCAAGAAAATCTGTTTCGGGAGAAAAAAGCAATGAAATGATATTGCTTCAGAATAAAATTGAACGTGAGAAATCGGATATACTAGAAAATATATCTAATATACGACACAACCTTTTAACAGAAAAAAAGGATATTGATAATGCTCTAGACTTTGCTCAATCTCAAATCAATGAACTTCCTGAAAAAGAAAAAGGGTTATTAGAAATTAGCAGACAACAGGCTGTTAAAAATGGTATCTATTTATATCTTTTACAAAAACGAGAGGAAACTGCACTTTCCTATGCATCAACTATTGCTGATTTAAAGATAATTGATAATCCTAGCATATCAGGTCCCATAAGCCCTATAGCTAAAAATTATTATATAATAGGGCTATTGGTAGGAGTTTTGATATCTGTATCTATTATTGTGGCTAAAGAACAATTCAATAATAAAGTATTATTTAGAGATGATGTAGAAGAGAAAACAAGTATGCCTTTTGCGGGAGAAATAATACAGGCGAACCAAAACAGACCTATTGTAATTTATGATGGGAAAAGAAGTATTATAGCGGAACAATTTAGATCAATTAGGACAAATCTGAACTATTTAGGGTTGGATGAAAAGCATAAAACAATAATGCTCACTTCTTGTATTTCGGGTGAAGGAAAAAGCTTTACGGCAGTTAACTTGGCAATAAGTTTTACACTAACGGGGAAGAAAGTGGCCTTAATGGAAATAGATTTGCGCAGACCTAAATTAAGCAAACTCTTATCTGTGGACAGAGAGCCGGGTATTACTAATTATCTTGTTAAAAATGTTCCTACTATTGAAAATATTATCAAAGAAACTACTATCCCCAATCTTTATATTATTCCAGCAGGAGTGATACCTCCGAATCCTACGGAACTGATTATAAAAGATGGGTTTAAACACATGATGGAGGAAATAAAATCGCGATTTGATATCATAATTATTGACACGGCACCGGTTGGGCCGGTTACGGACGCTTTGTTATTGAAAGATTATGTGGACATCAGTTTGTTTGTTATAAGACATGATCGTACACCTAAAGTTTTCTTGCGTACGATTAATGATTATTATGAACAGAAGAAATTCAATAATATGGCTTTTATTTTTAACGGGGTTAAAAAGCGAGGAATAGTAATTGGATCGATTGGTAAATCGTATGGCTATGGTTATGGCTATGGTTATGGCTATGGTTACGGCTATGGCTATGGCTATAACTCCACGAATGACGCAAAAACAGAAAATCCCTCAATAATTAGAGACATACTAAAAAAGGTGAAGAGATTTTTTAGAAGAAAAAGAGATAGCAGGTATTATTAATAATTAATTATTACGTTTAACAATATAACAATCAACTTCAGTTCTAAAAATATATGTAACTGAGGATTAGCGAAGCTATGTGATGTCTGAAAATAATCTATATTGGTTTGCCGTTTATACCAGGCCACGCTGGGAAAAGAAAGTAGTAAAATTATTGAATGAAAAAAATATTGAAAATTATTGTCCTTTAAATAAGGTATTAAAACAATGGAGCGATAGAAAGAAAGTTGTTCTTGAGCCAATTTTTAAATCATATATTTTTGTAAGAGTTGCTGAGGAAGATAAGTGGGATTTGAAAAAAATAAATGGTGTACTTAATTTTGTTTATTGGCTTGGGAAACCTGCACGTATTAGAGATGAAGAAATTAGCGTAGTAAAGAAATTTTTAAATGAATTTTCTGATGTAACGATAGAGCAAGATCTTCAGGTAAATGCGAAAGTAAGAATAAAGCAAGGGGCATTAATGAATTACCAGGGGTTACTTTTAGAAATATCTGGTAATCGGGTAAAAATAAAAATAGAAAGTATGGGCCTTCAATTAAGTGCCCATTTCGACAAAAAAAATATAGAGCGATTACCAGGCGCTTAATTAATATAATAATCAATTATATTATCTACTTCTAATAACATTGATGTAAATAATGACAATGAGTGATGAATAAGACAGACAATATTTATGTTGCCGGTCATAGAGGATTGGTGGGTAGTGCAATAGTCAGATTTTTGCAAACACAAGGCTTCACTAATATTATTACCAGAACATCTTCAGAATTGGATTTACGCGATCAGCTTGAAGTACGACGTTTTTTTGAAAAAGAAAAACCTCAGTATGTATTTATGGCGGCGGCAAAAGTTGGTGGAATATGGTCCAATAAAGAATATCCTGCGGAATTTATTTATGATAATATTTCTTTGCAGAATAATATTATTCACGAATCTTATCGTAACAACGTAACCAAATTATTGTATTTAGGAAGTAGTTGTATCTATCCTAAAAATGCGCAACAACCAATAAAAGAAGAATACCTTTTATCTGGTTATTTAGAGCCAACTAATAAAGCTTATGCCATTGCAAAAATAGCAGGTATCGAAATGTGTCAATCTTATGCTAAACAATATGGGTGTAAATTTATAAGTGCAATGCCTACAAATTTGTATGGGCCGGGAGATAATTATGATCTGCAAAATTCGCATGTTCTGCCAGCGCTTATAAGAAAATTTCACGAAGCAAAAATAAATAATGCATCTACAGTAACCGTATGGGGAACAGGCAAACCATTACGCGAATTTTTGCATGCAGATGATTTAGCTTCTGCTTGCTTTTTTTTAATGCAGGAGTATGAATCTCCTGAAATAATCAATATAGGTGTAGGGAAAGATCATAGTATTGAAGAGATGGCTTTGATGATTAAAAAAGTAACCGGGTTTACAGGTCAATTAATTTTTGATACTTCCCAACCAAACGGCACTCTCCGTAAATTATTAGACGTAGATAAAATAAATAGATTGGGATGGCATGCTGTCGTTACATTAGAAACGGGCATACAAAATACGTATACTGATTTTATAGAAAAATATGAATATTATACTGCTCCTAAAAAGAAAAATGGTAGTGTTGCTAATAAGAAATAATGTGTAGAATCGCCGGAGTAATTAATAGATCAGTACCTGTTTCTTCTTCAGAAGAAATGGTAAAAGAAATGTGCCAGATACTAAAGCACGGAGGGCCCGATGGCGATGGCATATATACTAATACTGAAAACCATTTAGTATTGGGACACAGAAGGTTATCGTTGATTGATCTTTCTTCTAATGGTCACCAGCCAATGTTTTATGCAAATAAAAGGTATGTTATTAGTTATAACGGAGAACTCTATAATTATCTGGAATTAAAAGAAGAGCTAATAAATGCCGGATGTATTTTTTTTACACAAAGCGATACGGAAGTAATACTGGCGGCATTTGCGGCATGGGGAACGAAGGCTTTCGCGAAATTCAACGGAATGTTTGCTTTTGCTTTATGGGACAATGATAAAGGAGATTTCTATCTTGTAAGAGACAGTGTAGGAATGAAACCCCTGTATTATGCACTCACTATAGAGGGATTGGCTTTTGCATCTGAAATGAGAGCATTTGCGGTTATTCCTTATCTGAGAGAGAAAAATCCAAAATCACAGGTTTATTTAATGGCGTACGGACATTTGCCAGAGCCTATTACTACATTAAAAGAAGTTAAGCCACTCGAAAAAGGAACCTGGTTAAAATATCATATCCCTTCAAATACGATTACATCAGAAGTATTTAAGCAATATAGCTTCATAGAAAAGATAACTAATAGGGAAGAAGCTATACATCGTATAAAAGAAGAATTAAACAATGCTGTTCAAAGACACCTGCTATCGGATTCACCCATCGGCATTTTTTTTAGCGGTGGACTTGATTCAAGCATAGTTACCGCGTTGGCCAATAAAACTCATCCGGACCTTAAAACCATATCAATTTTTTTTAAGGATGGAGATTATTCCGAAAAAAAATATCAGGATATATTACAGCATGATTTATCATTCATACAGCATCAGCATCTTGTTAGTGCGGATGATTTTCATAACTATTTGTCTGATATCATAGATGCAATGGATCTTCCTAGTTGTGATGGAATCAATACATGGTTTATAAGTAAATATGCAAAAGAAAATGGATTGAAGGCTGTATTATCTGCAATAGGCGGAGACGAATTATATGGAGGATATCCATCCTTTAACAGGATGAAAAAAGCTTTATTAATAGGGAAGCTGCCTAACAAAATTCTTAGAAGTGGGAAGTATTCATCATCCAAGAAAATACGGCGAATATCGTATCTTAGTATTAATGGCAGTGTAGGTAAATATCTCTTTTTAAGAGGGCAGTTTATACCTGAAGATATAGCAAAATATTTGGATGCAGATGAAGCTGAAATATGGAAAATCTTGGAGGAAGAACCCTGTTTAAAAAATATTGACTATTTAACAGCAGGTAATCAGGCCAGCTGGATAGAAAATAATTTGTATATGCAGAATCAATTACTTAGGGATGCGGATGTTATGAGTATGGCACATGGAATAGAAATAAGACTTCCTCTTTTGGATATGCGTTTCATCGACCTATCATTGCAGATAGGGTCGGCAGTTAAATATTCAGGAACAAGAAGTAAGCAATTATTAATAGACGCTTTTAAGGATATTTTGCCGGAACCGATTTGGAACCGGCCTAAAATGGGATTTTCATTTCCTTTTAAAGAATGGTTGAGTGATGACAGGTATGTAAAAAGCAGGAATGGTAAGTACATGGGAGAATACCTTGCAAAAATGAGGAGCGGAGAAATGCATTGGTCGCAATTTTTCATATTATTATTAACAGAGAAGTAGTATTTAATAGAGAAGTTATATTTAATAAAGTATTTTAATTATTAAGCTGTGTTATTTCTAACATTAAAGATTTTTTCTGCTACAGGCGGGATAGAGAAAGTGAATCGCATAGCGGGGAAGGCTTTTTATGATATAGGGGCAGAATCCGGCTATAAAAATTTCAAGTTATATTCCTTGTATGATAGTAATGAAGACAATATAGCTAATAAATATTTTTGCAATAGCGCGTTTGAAGGGTTTAATGAACACAAATGCAGATTTGTCTATAAAAGTATTAGAACAGGAATAAAAAGTGATATAGTTGTATTGTCACATATTAATTTATTAGCAGTAGGTTTTTTTATTAAAATATTTTCTCCTAAAACGAAACTGGTATTAATTGCACACGGGATAGAAGTCTGGAAAACCTTTCCTGCCTGGAAAAAATATATCATGAAGAAATGCGATCTGATATTACCGGTAAGTAAGTTTACGAAAGATACTATGATAAAACTGAATAGATTTCCTGAAGAGCAGTTTAGAATATTGAATAATTGTCTGGATCCGTTTTTGCCTGAGCCATTACATGAAGAAAAAAGTAAAGATTTACTTAACAGATACGGGTTCACAAAGGATGATATTATTTTAATGACATTGACACGGTTATCTGCCAAAGAAAAGTATAAGGGACACGATAAAGTTTTATATGCTTTGCGAGAGCTCATCACTGCAGATAAAAATCTTCGTTATTTATTAGTTGGCAAATATGATGATGCCGAAAAGCAGAGATTAGATAAATTGATCAGAGAATTAGAACTGGAGAATATTATTGTTTTTGCCGGGTTTATTCCGGATGAAGAAATAGCCGCACATTATAACCTGGCAGATATTTACATAATGCCCAGTAAAAAGGAAGGCTTTGGAATTGTATTTATAGAAGCACTGTATTATGGCAAGCCTGTAATAGCAGGAAATAAGGATGGGTCAGTAGATGCTTTGTGTAACGGTCGGTTTGGATTACTGATCAATCCGGATAGTCAAAACGAAATTATAGGAGCTATCAGTAAAATGATTGCTAATCATTCAGATTACTTACCTGATTATTCCTTACTAATGGAAAAGTTCGGTTATACTTCTTACAAAGAAAACCTTAGAAGTGTAATTGATTCTTTGCAAAATTAATTGGTTATTTTAGTCAACACTAAGTATATAATAAACGTGAGAATGGTATGATAGAGGCAGAAAAAAAAATATTGATCGATGGGCAGTGGGATATGATAATAGAACCCCAGAGCCATTTATTCGATTTAAAATTAAAAGACGTTTGGCATTACCGTGATTTACTTTTGTTGTTAGTAAGAAGAGATTTTGTTTCATTTTACAAGCAAACAATTTTAGGACCGCTTTGGTTTTTTATACAACCTCTTTTTACAACTATTACCTATACCTTTATTTTTGGTAATCTAGCACATATATCAACGCAAGATATACCTGGACCATTGTTTTATATGGCTGGCATTACAGCATGGAATTATTTTTCTGATTGTCTTACAAAAACATCTACTGTATTTAAAGATAATGCTGATGTATTTGGTAAAGTATATTTTCCACGGCTCATTATGCCATTAAGTATTGTGTTATCAAACTTGATAAAATTTTCTGTGCAAATGATAATGTTTTTCATAATGATGAGTTTTTACGCTTTCAAAGGAGGAGCTTTTCATATAACTGGCTACGTGTTATTATTTCCACTTTTAGTGCTTCAGATGGCATTGCTTGGTTTAGGTTCAGGTATGATCATTTCTGCGTTAACAACAAAATATCGCGACTTAACATTTTTAGTAACTTTTGGTGTACAACTTTTAATGTATACAACTACTGTGGTCTATCCTTTATCTGCAGCGCCACAAAAATATCGTTGGTTAATATTATTAAATCCACTTACGCCAATTATTGAAACATTCAGGGTTGGATTTTTAGGAAAAGGCTCTTTCTCATTTTTTTCATTAGGTATTAGCACTGTTATAACCTTATTGATAGCTAGTGTGGGAATAATTATTTTTAATAAGGTTGAGCGAAATTTTATAGACACTGTATAGTATGGCAATTGCAATTAAAGTAGAAGGTCTTTCTAAAGCATATCAACTGGGGCAAATAGGTACTGGTACTATATCTCGTGATCTAGAACGGTGGGTAGCAAAATTAAGAGGTAAAGAAGATCCATTTTTAAAAATTGGGGAAACAAATGATCGTACTACAATTAGTAAAAGCAATGTAGTATGGAGTCTTAAAGACATAAATTTTGAAATACAACAAGGCGATGCCGTTGGAATTATTGGTCGTAATGGTGCAGGTAAAAGTACGTTGCTAAAGTTATTGAGTAGGGTAACATCTCCAACAACAGGTATTATAAAGGCGAAGGGAAGAATTGCTAGTTTATTAGAGGTTGGCACAGGGTTTCATCCAGAACTTACGGGTAGAGAAAACATTTATCTTAATGGTGCTATTCTTGGAATGCGCAAAAAGGAAATTGACAAAAAATTTGACGAAATAGTAGATTTTAGTGGTATAGAAAAATATGTTGACACACCTGTAAAACGCTATAGTAGTGGGATGTATGTACGTTTGGCTTTTGCTGTCGCAGCACATCTAGAAAGTGAAATATTAATTGTAGATGAGGTATTGGCTGTAGGCGATGCAGAATTTCAGAAAAAATGCTTGGGTAAAATGGGTGAAGTAAGTAAAAATGAAGGTCGCACAGTGCTTTTCGTAAGTCATAATATGGCTGCTACTTCCAGTCTTTGTTCGCAAGCTATATTATTAAAGAATGGGCAGATTGAAATGCATGATCAAATATACTCCGTGGTAGAATATTATATGAAACAGGCAGAGAATAATAATTCAAATTCTGAATTTATTGCTGTAGATAATATTCTTAAAAGTGTGTATATAAAACAGGTTTCGATATTAAATAAGGAAGGAAAGAATATCTCTCAATTTAGCCTAGACGATTCTATTTTTATGAAAATTAATATAGAAACTATAGGGAAATTTACAGATGCGATATCAATTGGTATTGCTATTACAGATAAGTATGAAAGAAGAGTTTTAATTGATCTTTATGAAAACCACCGGATCGATAGTGTCGGATATTGTGGTTTCCTGATTGAGATACCGGGTAATACACTTACGCCTGGAGAATATTTTATACAAATAGGTCTTACTATAATGAAAACAGGTGAGACACTCGATTTTATAGATGGGGATGTCTCTTTTGAAATTAACAAAGAAAATACACGATTTGAAAAATTAACATACGACTATGGTATTATCAATCAGAAATTTATTTGGAAAGAAGGCTAAGACTACGAAGGCTTGGCAGGAAATAGAGTATTTCGATGAGGCATGGAAAGAAAGAATTAAAATCATGTCTTCTTTCATTCCTTCAGGAGCGCAGTCTGTGATGGATTTGGGATGCGGCAAAATGTGGCTTAAAACATATTTGCCTGTAACTTGTAATTATTATGGCATAGATTATACTTACCGGGGCGAAGGCTCTGAAGTTTTTGATTTTAATAAATACGAATTCCCTTTGCTGAGCACTGATGTTATATTTGTCAGCGGCTGTTTAGAATATGTAAAAGATTATGAATGGTTTATTAAGGAAGTTGCATCCAAATGTAAGCGGTGTATAATTTCTTATTGCATTGTTGATGTATTTTCCAATCTTGAAGAACGTCGTGCATTAACTTGGGTGAATGACCTTACTGAAAAAGAGTTTATTAATTTGTTTACAAAAAACAACATGAAACTAATAGATAAAACAAAAACTGCTACAGAAAATTACATATATATATATGAAAATGAATAATTACATTTTGTTACTTGATCCTTCGTTAATGCATAATGGGAATTCGTTGAATTTGGGCGACTTAATAATTAATGAATCAATAATGAAAATATTACCGGAGTTATTTCCTGGTATTGAAATTAAAAGGGTAACCTCTCATGGTTGGATAGATGAAAAGCAAGTTGAACTTATTAATAAAAGCATGTGCACTTTTGTAGGAGGTACCAATATTTTAACTTCTGATATCAGAAATGCGGGAAGGCTTACTCCGCCTAAGAGAAGGATTAGGTATCTATTCCCAAAATTTTCTAATGTTGTTTTACTGGGGGTAGGATGGGAAAAATATGAACCGTCTTCATTTGATATTTATACTTTTACTTATTATAACAGGATATTAAGAAGGAGTTGTTATCAATCTGTAAGAGATTCTTACAGTAAAAATAAACTGAAAAAAGTCTACATGGGGAAAGTGCTTAATACTTCCTGCCCTACAGTATGGAATTTAAATACAGCGTTTGTAAATAAATTTGAATCATCTTATAACAAGATATTATTCACATTAACCGATTATGCGAAAAACCCAGAATACGATTCGAAATTGATTGAATCAATATTAAATGCAGGGCAAAAGGAGATATTCTTTTTTCCGCAAGGTTCCAAGGATATAGAATATTTAGAAACACTGGATATTTATATAAAGAATAAATCGAAAATACAATTGCTCCCTTACTCATTTGAAGATTACATCAAATTCGTAGAAAGCAACGAGTTCAATTACATTGGAACCAGATTGCATGGGGGCATTCGTTGCCTTCAAAAAGCGCGCCCGACTTTAATCATCGGATTAGATAACCGGTCATTGGAAATTCAAAAAGATATTAATTTAAATGTTGTAAAGAGAGAAGATATTACTACCATTAGAAAGTGGATAGAAGGGAAATTTATTCCCCCTGCTTTGAAGCTTCCTTATGCTGATATAAAAAAATGGAAAGCACAATTTCTAAAATAAATAATGAAGTGGCAACGAAAGTGCTAATTTATACGTAGTCTGGATGAATATACTTTTTGTAATAGAACAATTGAACGTAGGAGGTGCACAAACATTCCTTGTAAGATTAGCTACCCAATTTCCCAAAGATAAACATTGCATATATGTGTGGGAAATAAAACCATCCGAACGTAATGAAGCTAACTATAAAAAACTCATTGATAACAATATCACAGTTATTACATCACCTTTTGCTTTATGGAATATATACATGGAAAAGCATCAATGGAAGTTTGTAAAAAAAATATCCTATAAATTAAATGTGTGGTTTAATATCGGGTTTATAATTGATTTATGGAAGCTGAAGCATTTTATACGTTCTAAAAAAATTAATATTGTTAATAGCCATTTATACCAAGCAGACAATTATAGTTGCAGATTATTGAATAAGATACCTATTAAAATTGTCAGTACGTTTCATGGATGTTATAATTTATACCAGACAGAGATTGCAAATAATGAAGCAAATCTTTTATTTGCCAATACGTTTAAACAGAATTTAAACATAATATTTAAAAGGTTAAATGGAGTTATATATTTAACAGACAGGCAATTGGAATTACCGGGCTATATTAACATTGCCGTAATCCCAAAACAAAAAATTTACAACGGCTTCTTATCTTCTCCTCCAAAAAAGGATTCAAATACACTTTCGAAAACGCAAAAAGATAATTGGAAATTTGGAATGATAGCGAGGGGAGAAAAATCAAAAGGATGGGAGGAAGCTATCCAGGCTTTTTTATATCTTAAAAAACAAAATCCTTCTAAATCGCTATCATTAAATTTAATTGGGGAAAGTTTTTTTTTAGATTCTCTTAAGAATGAATATAAAGATTCGGATGTGTTCTTTCATGGCCAAATTGCAGATCCGTTATCACTTATATCGCAGTGGGATGTGGGGTTGTTGCCTACTTATTTTGCAGCAGAAAGCTTGCCAAATACTATAATTGAATATATGTATTCGCAGATACCAACAATTGCGACAGGTGTTGCCGAGATACCAAAAATGCTTACGGAAGAAAATAAATCAGCCGGTATTGTTATTCCATTAAACTCATCCGGCAAAGTAGATGTTATGGAAATTGCAAAAGCTATGCAACGTTATTTAGATGATACTCAGCTTTGGCAAGAGCATAAAATAAATGCAGAGATATTATACGTTCGTTTTGATATTAATACCTGCATAGATGAGTATATCAATTTTTTTAAATCGACGATAACATACAATTAAACGCCCTACAGAAATTTCTTAAAATATTCATATATGGCTGAGACCTCACAGCTAGATTCATCTTCACATGTAAAACATTTAGTGTCTATTGTAATTCCAGTTTATAATGGTGCTAAATATATTATTGAAACACTTATTTCGGTACAACAACAAACCTTTACAAACTGGGAATGTATTATTGTAGATGATGGATCAACTGACGATACGGCAATTGTAATAAAAAAATATATAACAGCAGATCAGCGGTTCAATTATATTCATCAATTAAATAAAGGGTTGTCTGGCGCAAGAAATACGGGGATACAATATGCGAAAGGTGATTTTATTCAGTTCCTGGATGCGGATGATGTGTTATTGCCTCAAAAATTGCAAAAACAGTTGCATGGTTTCGAGGATACTACTGATGATATAATAGTGTCATACACAGATTACCTATCAGGATCGTCGGATGATGTATACAGGCCTTCACATTTTCCTGTATCCCCGAAATTTAATTCGAAAAATTATATCGAAGAATTAATAAGTCGCTGGGAATCTACGTTAACTATACCCCCCCACTCTTTTTTATTTAGCGCTTCTATATTTAAGGAAAAAAAAATATTGTTTGACACCTCATTACCTAATCATGAAGATTTTGATTGTTGGCTAAGGATATTTCAATTGCATCCGCAAGTGAAATATATAAATGAAAAATTGTGTATTTATAGAATGACTGATGGGTCTATGTCCAAAAATATGAAGCTAATGGGGGAAGGCTTTTTACAATCACTTAATAAATATATCGATTCTAATAAATTCTCTATTGCAGAAAAAAAAATATTGATAAAAAAAAGAAGAAGAGTTTTAGGAAGTTATAAAAGATTTGATCTAATGAGTTTTAAAGATAAAATATGTTCATTCGATGTTCTTTATAAATATTATTCAAAACGCATTTTGCAAAAGTTGTTTTTTAAATCTTAGCCCTATAATTTGATGGAAAATATTTCAACTACAAAAATGAAGCTACAGCATTTACCAGAAATGAATTCCTTAAGGACCATTGCGGTAATTATGACGTTGCTGGCACATTTCTCTCCTATAGAAATTCCATATATGTGGTATGGAGTACCTATATTTTTTACCATATCAGGATTTTTAATTACAACTATTTTAATAAATAGTTTAGACAACGATTTAGGGAAGAGTAAAATAACTATAGTTAAAAATTTTATGGTTCGAAGGGTATTGAGGTTATTCCCTATCTATTATTTATTTATACTGTTTTTTTTTGTGGCGAAAAACTATTTCGCTTTGTCTTTATGGAAAAATGAATTTACTCCCTATTTTTTTACATACACTCCCAATTTTTTGAATTATCAGATAGGAAATGGTCAAATGAGTTGCTTCTCACATTTATGGTCATTAGGTGTAGAAGAACAATTTTATTTATTCTGGCCTTGGATAATATTATTTCCTCCTGCTAAATTCAGAATGCCTATTATTATAAGTATGATATTTATTTCTTTAACTTATATTTTTATTAATTATAACAATGGTACAATCGGGGCATTACCATTTACAAACTTCCACACGTTGGGCGTAGGTGCAATACTAGCATGTTTGTATACAAAACAAAGCGATGTAATAGATTGGTTGAGAAAAAATAGGCATACAATATTTTACAGTACATTCTTACATTTAATCTTTGTATTGATCTTTTATAAAGGAACATCCGCATTTTGGCATTTATATCGTGAAGTAGCTTTGTGTCTTTGTACCTTTTCAATCGTTTTGGTTAGTATTTATGGATGGAATGGTCTCATAGGATTTTTTACAAGAAACAAACAGGTTCAATATATAGGTTCGATAAGTTACGGAATATATTTATTTCACATGCCTGTTCCTTATGTATATCGTACAATTGCAGCTAAACTATTTCCAATGGTTCATTTATCTGATGGCTTATTTTTATTAGTTTGTTTTGCGATAACATTTATTTTGGCGGCACTTTCTTATAAATATATAGAGAAACCTTTTTTGAAATTGAAACGATATTTTGCTTAATAATTTTTTTATTAAAAACGCATAGTTTACTTGAGTACGGAAATTTTATTTTCAATTGTTGTTCCCGTAAAAAATGGAGATTACTGGTTAGATAAGCTGTTCCAGAAATTACTGAAGCAAACATTAATCGATCAAACTGAAATAATTGTTATTGATTCAGGAAGTACGGATAATTCTATTGAAATAATTAAGCAGTATCCTGTAAAGCTTATTCAAATACCTGCTGCAGAATTCAATCACGGAGAAACAAGAAACGTTGGTGTGAGGGAATCCGCAGGGAAATATGTGGTTATGACTGTGCAAGATGCAGTTCCGGTTTCTGATTTATGGCTTCAGTTTTTTTTAGATGGATTTTTAGATAATAACGTTGTAGCAGTATGCGGTCAACAAGTTGTACCACACGACAAGGATAAGAATCCCGTTACATGGTTTCGGCCTATCAATAAACCTTCAATAACGAGTTATCATTTTGGCAATAGCGAGGAGTTTAAACAACTTACACCTGAAAGAAAAAAACAGGTTTGCGGTTGGGATAATGTTACGGCCTGTTATAGAAAAGATATATTGTTTCAAATACCTTTTCGGAAAATATCTTTTGCTGAAGATATGCAGTGGGCAAAAGATGCAATAATGGCCGGCCACACGCTTGTTTATAATGGATATGCTCAGGTGTACCATTATCATCAGATGAATAAAGAGTTCGCGTTTAAAAGGAGTTTAACTGAATTGTACTATCGGTATAAAATTTTAGGTTATATTCCTGTGTCGGCAAGGTTCTCTATTAAGCAACATTTGAGTATTATCAGAATTTTATTACAAGAAGATATAACTCTGAAAGAAAAATGGAAATGGTGGATATATACTTTGCATGACTCTCGTCAAAGCGAAAAGGCATTTCACGTGTTTTTAAAAGCATTGAAAGAAGATGAAACGAATTTAGATAAAATACATCAGTATTATTGCGAAGTACCACCGATGGCACAGATTGTAAATCGTTAATAAGTAAATCCTAAGTATTTAATAGTAGAATGAAAGTAGAAAATCCTTTAATAAGTGTTTTAATAACATCTTACAATAGAGAAAAATATATTGGAGCAGCAATGGAAAGTGTGCTGGCATCTACTTATACTAATTTTGAATTAATAGTAGTAGATGATGGTTCAAAAGATAAAACAGTTGAAATAGCCAGAGAGTATGAGCGGCAAGATAATCGTATACAAATCTTTATAAATGAAAAAAATTTGGGAGATTATCCAAACCGTAATAAAGCGGCTTCTTATGCAAAAGGTAAATACCTGAAATATGTTGATGCCGATGATTACATATATCCCTGGGGATTAGCATTACTAGTAAATATGATGGAACAATTTCCGGAAGCCGGATGGGGATTATGCTCTCTTTTGCAATTTGTAAAAAAGCCATATCCATTTATGCTTACTCCTAAGGAAGCTTATTTATATAATTATTTTGGACTGGGTATTTTTCATAAGGCTCCGTTATCTGCGATTATAAAAAAAGAAGTGTTTGATAAAGCTGGGGGATTTGCACCGATAAGAATGGCAGGTGATTTTGAAATGTGGCATCGGTTGGCTCAAAAATACAATGTTGTATTAATGCCTGATGGAATAGTTTGGTATCGTGAACATGGAGAGCAAGAGTATAATCATCACAGAGGCTTTATTCCGGTATATGAAAAAATAAAAATTGATTATCTTATCGATACTTTATGTCCGCTTGATAATGATGTGGCAAAAGATATTCTTATCAGAAGTAAAAGAAAATTAAGGAAAGAAATTTTTAAAGGGATTCTAAAAATGAATAAAGATTACATTCAGGATAATCTAATTCGCTTAAGGCAATATAAAAATGTTCAATAAAATTAAATATTTTTTAAAGCGACCTTTGCAATTACCAATAATAGTAATAACAAAGCTTATACCTTATTTCGACTTTTTATACCAAACAAGTGATTACCAAAATAAAATAAATTTTGAGATTTGGTTTAAGCAGAAAGTGTTGAATTGGGGAGGTAATAAAGAAGCATACTGGCCTGTACATTGGACAAGCAAAGTGTATGACGCTCAAAAAATAATTATTGGAGTTGATGCATATCCGGGTGTTTCAGGTGGGTGTTATATAACAGGAGGGGGGGGGATACAAATTGGGGATTATACTCAGATAGCACCTAATGTTACTATTGTTTCAGCTAATCATGATGTTTATGATAGTCGTAAAGCAATTTATGCTCCGGTAAAAATAGGTAAATATTGTTGGGTTGGCGCTGGGGCCAAAATTATGCCTGGTGTTGAAATAGGGGATTGGACAATAGTAGCTGCGGGAGCTGTAGTAACTAAATCATTTAAAGAAGGATACTGTATTGTTGGAGGAATTCCCGCTAAAAAAATAAAAGATCTGGAACAGGAAAAATGTGTTCCTTTCGCAAATAAAATTTTATACAACGGATATATACGATCGGATAAATTTGAAGAATTTAAAAAAAGAAATTTGAAGTATGAGTAATGAAAGACCATATCAGCAATGTACTCTTTCAGTTATGGACACCATTGCTGATCCCGATATAACTTTTGATGAAAAGGGAATTTGTAATTATTATTACGAATATCAGAAAGCGGCAAAGGAAAATGTTTTTACAGGAGAGGCGGGAGAAAAAAGTATAGAACAACTCGTAAATAAAATAAAGGAAGCGGGGAAAAGCAAGCCGTATGATTGCATAATGGGCGTAAGCGGAGGCGTAGATAGTACCTACGTAGCCTATCTTGCAAAAAAACATGGACTAAGGCCATTAGCTGTTCACTTTGACAATGGTTGGAATTCGGAGCTGGCAGTTAAAAACATAGAGAATTTAGTAAGCAAGCTGGATATCGATTTACATACACTGGTAATAAATTGGGAAGAATTTAAAGATATACAACTAGCTTATTTAAAAGCTTCTGTTATTGATATTGAAGCTGTAACGGATCATGCCATAACGGGTACTATATCTACACTGGCAAAAAAATATGATATAAAATATTCTCTTACAGGATCCAATGTAGTGACTGAATTGATTATGCCGCCATCATGGATATTTAATAAAAGCGATCATATTAACCTGCAGGATATCCATAAAAAATTTGGCACAATACCATTAAAATCTTATCCAATCTATAATACCTATTTAAAAAAATACACGCACAATGTTATACGGTTAGAATCGGTGGCACTCCTTAATAGTGTACCGTATAATAAACAAGAAATAAAAGATTTTATTCAAAAGGAATTAGCATGGCGTGATTACGGAGGGAAACATTATGAATCTATCTTCACTAAGTTTTACCAGGCATATATACTACCCGTGAAATTTAAAGTAGATAAAAGAAAACCGCACTTGTCTACATTGATTTTTTCAGGACAAATAACAAAAGAGGAAGCACTGGCTGAATTGGAAAAACCTTTGTATGATAGTAATGAATTCAGGCACGATTATGATTTTGTTTTAAAAAAATTCGGACTTACCAGTAACGAATTTGAAGATCTGATGTGCTTGCCGGTAAAGGATCATCGCGATTATAAAACGGAAATATCTATTTATCAGCGCTTCCCTGTTCTTAAACTCTTTAGACCTTTAATCAGAACTGTAATAAAGTAGTATGGTTCGACAAGCAATAAAAAAAGTAGTTCTTAAAGCAGTTAACATGCTTGGAACAAGCTCTCTGAAGATAGGGACGCCAAAGAAGATTACAACTACACAGGAATGGTGCGAATCTCACCAGGATATTCCGGCGGTTAATTTTCAATTAATTTTTCCTGCAAAAAACGTTACGGAATTACCTCCTGTTAACCTGGATAATAATATCCCTGCTTTATTCAGCAATGAATTTAACAGAATACAGAATGAAAGTTTTGTTGCTACTATATCTAATGGCCGCGTTTGGGGAAGATACGGAGCTGTTGTAACTTCTGATGATACTTTTTTATATGATGTATCAAGGGAGTTTGGTAAATATGGCGGCGTATTTGGTAAAGAGCATTCAATATTTAAACAGATAAAACTGGCTAATGTAAAGCCCCTGACAGGCCGTATCGCCGTTGTGGCTTGTGCGGGTAGTAATAATTACCATCATTGGTTATACGATACGTTACCAAGAATTCAGTTACTTAAGCTTGTAGGTATTTTTGATACTATTGATTATTTTATTATTGATTATACCGGGTTAAAGTTTCAAAAAGAGAGCCTGGATCTGTTGGGTATTCCTCTTAATAAAATTATTGCCTGCAATAACAATGTCAGCTTTCACGTTCAGGCAGAAGTATTAATTGTTCCTTCATTACCTGCCAGATTGGGAACAATAAGTGATTGGGCGATTGAATTTCTAAGAAATACATTTTTAGGAAAGCAGCATGATCTAAATCTTAAATCAATGAAAATTTATTTAAGCAGAAGAAAAGCGCCAACACGAAAGTTGCACAACGAAAAAGAAGTGTTCGAAAAATTATCACAATTAGGATATCAGGAATTTTTTGCTGAAGATCACTCAATTTGCGAAACCGCTAGAGTATTTGCACAATGCCAGTCTATTATTGGTGTTCATGGAAGTGGGTTTGCTAATCTTGCATTTTGTAGTCCTGGTACCCAAGTGATTGATATCCTGGCGCCGAAACATTTTGATGGATATTATTGGATGCTATCTAATAATACACGATCGCAATACGCTTATTTATTTGGAAAAGGTAACAGATTAACTGAAGGCACGGATTTGGTTAAAAATAAAATTGATGAAGACATTGATTTTGATCTTAACGAATTACTGACTTTATTAAAACATCCACAAATTATTGCATGAAATCTTTTTTAGTTCATCTACGTAGTCTTAATAATTTTTCGTTTGGCGAAGCTATCAGCATAGTTTTTTCTATTATCATAAGAAAGATACTTGGAATTTTCCCTGCGTATACTTTGATCAATAAAAGCATATTCGATCGTCTTATATTTTCCGGACACAAGATCACCAAAGAAGGTAAACTAAATAAAATAGAGTTAACTACTACCGTTCTCTCTTTACCCGTTACTTTTTATGTGCGTAGAAAATCGACTGATATAATAATATTCAATGAAATTTTATATCATAAAGAGTATCAACATTTATTAAGGTTACAACAGAAATTGAGTTGTGATATTCGTTATATAGTTGATGCGGGAGCCAATATCGGTTCAGCAACCATATATATGGCAAATGTATTTCCTTCCGCCAGTATTGTATGTGTTGAACCACAAGACGAAAATTTTGCAATGCTTCAAAAAAATATAAATGCTAATAATTTAAAAAATGTAACCGCTTTTAAGGGTGGATTATGGAACAAGGATTCGTGGTTGGAAATAAGAGAGGGGTTTAGAGGTGCAGAAAAAGAAAGAGAACTGTCATTTTACGTAGAAGAAATAAAGACAGAAAATAAAACAACTGAAAGTATTGAGGGGATCACAGTTGAAGGGATCATGAGAAAATTTTCTTTCCCGCATATAGATATTTTAAAAATAGATATTGAAGGAGCCGAGCGTTTCTTGTTTGATAGTCTTGAATCTACAGAGTCAATTTTAAGAGGTGTTAAAATATTAGCCATAGAAGTACACGAAGAGGTGATGGACAAATACTTGCTGGTTGAATATTTAGAAAAATTAAATTTTAAACATATTTCTTTTGGTGAAATATTATATGCATACAGAGCTTCTTAATAGTATAAACCAATGATAGCTATTGTTGATTATGGTTTGGGGAATTTATATTCTGTACTAAATATGCATAGGCGCTTAGGTATAGAAGCTATTATCACTTCCGATCAGAATGAAATAACAGCCGCGTCAAAATTAATTTTGCCAGGGGTGGGACATTTTAAAAGAGGAATGGAGAATCTTCATCAATCAGGATTAAAACCATTACTCGATGAATTAGTATTGCAAGAAAAGAAGCCAATACTGGGTATATGTTTGGGTGCGCAGTTGTTAACCGAGCATAGCGAAGA
>Ga0206871_10124_pt1 | contig 20897 bp, 12 predicted proteins | sample Alteio_BWOrgCont_33_FD_152627 | JGI IMG/M metagenome (GOLD analysis project Ga0206871, IMG submission 152627) | Enriched cells from forest soil in Barre Woods Harvard Forest LTER site, Petersham, Massachusetts, United States -... | ecosystem: Environmental > Terrestrial > Soil > Temperate forest >...
AACTTACTTCTGGTCGACGACCACGATTTAGTCCGAATAGGCTTTACTCGTTTACTCTCTGATGTCAAAGGCATCAAAGTTCTCGGGGAAGCAAACAGCGGTGAAGATGCTGTTAAATTGGCTAAATCCCTCAAGCCCGATGTGATTCTCATGGACGTGAAAATGCCCGGGATTGGCGGACTTGAAGCCACTCGCAAAATTCTACGCTCCATGCCTGATACCAAAATCATTGCCGTCACTGTTTATGGTGATGAACCTTTCCCTTCACGTTTTATGCAAGCCGGGGCCGCGGGTTATATCACCAAAGGGTCCAGCCTTGAAGAAATGGTCAAAGCCATTCGCACCGTTTTCAATGGCCAACGTTATTTAAGCCCAGAAGTCGCACAACAACTTGCGCTCAAACATTTCAATCATGAAGAGGCTTCTCCTTTTGACGTCTTGTCTGAACGTGAACTACAAGTCATGATCATGATTACCTCTGGTCAAAAAGTTCAAGAAATTTCTGATAGCCTTTGTTTAAGTCCCAAAACCGTCAACAGTTATCGTTATCGCCTCTTCGAGAAATTGGGTGTTGATTCTGATGTTGAATTGACCCACTTGGCGATCCGACATGGCATGATTGACACAGAAACCATGGATCAAGAAGAATCAGTCACTTAACCTTGAAAGACTTTCTCAACACGGTGCCGAATAAACCTGGCGTGTACAGGATGTACAACGACAAGGGCAAGATTCTTTACATTGGCAAAAGTAAAAACCTTCAAAAACGCCTTCAATCATATTTTAATCGTGCAACAGATACCAAGACGCAAAGCCTGGTTTCACAGATTGATCGCATTGAATTTACAGTCACAGCCAATGAAGTTGAGGCTTTGATTCTTGAGCATAATCTCATCAAGACGCACAAGCCACGTTACAATGTTTTGCTCAAAGACGACAAAAGCTATCCTTATATTTATATTTCGACGCATCAAGAATATCCTCGCATGGATATCTATCGTGGGTCAAAAACAAAAGAGGGTAAATATTTTGGACCTTATCCCAGTGGGTATGCGGCCAAACAAAATATATTGCTCTTGCAGAAATTATTTAAAATCAGATCCTGCCAAGATTCATTTTTCGCACATCGATCGCGCCCTTGTTTGCAATATCAAATCAAACGTTGCACAGCGCCTTGCGTGGACTATATCAATCCTGAAACCTATCGACATTGTAACGTGGCTTGTGCGTCTTGATGAGATTATGCTCAAGAATCAAAGCCTCAACTTCATTGGCTGCTGAATCCCAACGCTATGAAGAAGCGGCGATGTTTCGCGACCAAATTCAAAGCTTGCAACTCTTGGTTCAACGACAATATGTGAACAGGGGATATGGGTTCGCTGATGTCTGTGTCGTTTGTGTGAAGGCGGATCAGGCCTGCATCACTCAATTGTTTATTCGTCAGGGCCAAGTCTTGGGGCACAATAATTATTTTTTCAGCACCGCAGACTGGCAGTCTCCTGAGGATTTATTGTCTGAGTTCATTGGCCAATATTATTTGGTTCGTGATAAACATGAAATTCCCAGTGAGATCATTGTTAATCAAGAACTTGCAGACAAAGATTTACTCGAAGAAGCCTTGCACGAAAAAACAAAAATTACCCACCGTGTGAAAACCGACAAAAAACAATGGCTCAATTTGGCTGAGTCCAATGCTCAAGCTGCACTCGATTCTCATTTGGCGTCACAAGGCACAGCAGAGCGACGCAATGAAGCTTTGAGAGCTTGGCTGAAATTACCAACACTGACTCGTATCGAATGTTTTGACATCAGCCATACGCAAGGAGATAGCACAGTGGCCAGTGCTGTGGCTTTTGGACCGGAAGGTTCGATCAATAAAGATTACCGTCGATACAATATTAAAGAGATCACTGGGGGTGATGATTACGCTGCCATGACACAGGCTTTGACCCGTCATTATCAAAAACGCAAATCTGAAGAAGCCGTCTTGCCGGATTTGATATTAATCGATGGGGGGAAGGGCCAGTTGTCGGCTGCTGTCAAAGCGATGGAAGAAGTCCAATTGACCGATATTTTATTGATGGGGGTTTCAAAAGGGCCTGCCCGTAAACCTGGGGAAGAGCAACTCTGGTTGGTCGGAGAGGAGGAGTCTTTGCGTCTACCCTCAGATTCACCCGCTTTGCATCTCATTCAACAAATCAGAGATGAGGCCCATCGGTTCGCCATTGTAGGTCACCGTAAACAACGGGCCAAGCATTCTAAAGAATCGATTTTGGAAGATATCCCGGGGGTTGGCCCTAAAAAACGCCAAGCTTTACTCAAGCATTTTGGCGGATTGCAGGGTATACTTGAAGCACGTGTTGAGGCCCTGATGGAAGTTCCGGGGATCAGCAAGCAGTTGGCCCAGAGTATCCATAGGAAATTAAGATGACTATTCCAAATATTCTCACCCTTTTGAGGCTCCTGATGTTGCCTCTTTTGTTTGTGGTGTTCTATTGGGATTTTCAATACCATTATTTAGCCGCGACGATCATCTTTATATTCATTGGTTTCACTGATTTTTTGGATGGCTATCTTGCGCGTAAACTCAATCAATTTTCACCCTTTGGTGCCTTCATGGATCCTGTGGCTGATAAAATCGCTGTAGCCATGTGTTATATCTTGATCACAGAACTGTATCAAAACCCTTGGGTCACTGCCTGTGTGATTGTGATTATCGGGCGTGAAATTGCGATTTCTGCTTTGAGAGAGTGGATGGCCAGTCAGGGCAAGAGTGAAAAAATTGCTGTTGCCAACATCGGCAAATGGAAAACATTTTTTCAAATGTTCACCATCGGCGCGATGTTTTTAGCAGCAGAGCATTTTCATATTTATTGGGATTATTTAGCTTATGGCTCGTTGATCATTGCCACGGGTTTAACGTTGATTTCGATGATTCACTATTTTCAACAGGCCTGGCAGCAGCTAGAATTGGGCTCGAAGGCCCAGATTTGATAAAGCTCCGTTTACTCATTGACGAAAGATAGGGGCTTGAAGAAGAACTTGAATCTTTCATACTGGATTCTCTCGACCCGCGGTTGCTTGGATGGTCAAGGTTAATTTCGCTTTCTAATTTCCTGAGTTGATTCTCAACTTGCTCTGCATTCAAAACAAATCCATGCATGACCTCGTAAATTTCGATCAAAGTGTTTCGAAGCGCTTTAATGTTTTTATCTGTCAATTGGCTTGTGAATTTATTTCGAAGGTCACTGTCAATGTTGATCCAACCTGGGGAATTTTCATCCACATAGATCTGACTGAATCGATTGGTTTCCTGGATGAATTCCTCGCCAGTGAGGGCGTTCAGCCTTAGAATTTCAATCATGGCATAGGGGTTTTCACTTGCCGCAGGATTTTCTAAAATAATACCCAGCCAATTCAGGACCTCTTTTTTATGTTTGATGGTATCTGGTGAGTCCGTGTTGTCATAATCCAGAGGGAATTCTTTTTTTCGGGTGTCAGAATTCATCGCTTTGATCAAGCCGATCAGAATATGAAAGTTTTCAGCTTTAATCCAATTCAAAATTGTATCCACACGTTGTTGATGATATGACCTCTGATGTGGATCTAGTTTTGGATCTTTGAGTGCAGCTTGGTGTTTGTTATAGACAGTTTTAAGATCCTCGAGCGAACTGTTGATTTTTTGAGAATTGACATCAGTTTCCCAAGCTTTAAGTTGGAGTGTATACAGCTCACGGCCAAAACTGTCAGGCGTGGAGGGCTGTGGCTCATTGCCTCGTGGGGTCCTTGGAGTCAGAGGTCTATGAAACATGAATACTTCGCGCATCACGGCTTCAAGTGCATTTTTAAGATTTAGTTTTTGCTTATCAGCCCGTGCTTTGCTGTTTTTAATCAGGGCATGCTTAACGCGTGTCCATATACCTTCTTTCATACTCAGTGCATGGATCAGGGCTACATTAAGTTCCATTGGCGTCATTTTTCTGACGGTTGCGGTCTTAATAAGGGTTATCATTTGTTCGGTGCATGGCACTTGAGCGTGTGCTTGCACGACTTGAAGGAGCTTCGTTAAATAGTCATCTGTTAACTGCATTCAATACCTCACTACTATGGCTATGTGTCAGCTGAGTTTAGTAGATGAATTTGTTTTGTCCAGTTTAGAGAAAATATATTAAAACCTGTTGACAGAACTTCATGATTTCTGTAAAGTTTCCATCCGTTAGGCGGGAATAGCTCAGTTGGTAGAGCACGACCTTGCCAAGGTCGGGGTCGCGAGTTCGAGTCTCGTTTCCCGCTCCAAATTGGCAAACCCTCGGTCTTATCCGGGGGTTGTTTTTTTCGGCTGGGTGGCAGAGTGGTCATGCAGCGGCCTGCAAAGCCGTGTACGCCGGTTCGATTCCGACCCTAGCCTTCAAGTTGTGAGATGGCCCAAATAGGGCCGTCCCCATAACAAAGCCACTGAGTCTATGCCCGGGTGGTGGAATGGTAGACACAAGGGATTTAAAATCCCTCGGGATTTAACCTCCCGTGCCGGTTCGAGTCCGGCTCCGGGCAGTTTTTCAGATTTCGTGCTAAAATCCAAAGAATATGGACATTTATCCTCTTCATTCAGGCACATAACATATGCGATTAACCCGAATTAAACTTGCAGGTTTCAAGTCTTTTGTCGACCCAACCACTATAGAACTCAAAGATGACCTCGTTTGTATCGTCGGCCCCAATGGTTGCGGTAAATCTAATACGATCGATGCGGTCCGTTGGGTGATGGGGGAATCCTCAGCCAAGCATTTGCGTGGCGATTCCATGACCGACGTGATTTTCAATGGGTCTTCTGGCCGCAAGCCAGTCGGCCAGGCCTTTGTCGAATTGGTGTTCGACAACACGGATGGCACCCTCGGGGGCGAATATTCAGCCTACAGTGAAATTTGTATCAAACGTCTGGTCACCCGAGATGGCCAATCCAATTACTATTTAAATGGCGTCCGTTGCCGTCGTCGCGATATTACCCATATTTTCATGGGAACAGGCCTGGGCGCTCGCAGCTATTCAATCATCGAACAAGGGATGATTTCAAAGCTGATCGAGGCTAAACCTGAAGAGCTCCGTAACTTCCTCGAAGAAACAGCCGGTATCTCTAAATATAAAGACAGACGCCGTGAAACCGAAACACGGATTCGACATACGCGCGACAATCTTGACCGTCTCAACGATTTGAAAGACGAATTGATCAAACAACAAGAAAAACTTCAACGTCAGGCTAAAGCTGCTGAACAATACAAATTGTACAAAGGCGAAGAAGAAACCTTGGCTGCTCAATTGCAAGCCATTCATTGGCGTGATTTAGATCTCAAAGCGCAAGCAGAACAAGCGCAACTCGCTGGGCAACAAGCCACCGTCGAAGGGTTCAAAGCAGATGTGACCCGCCTTGACACGGCAATTGAACAGTCGCGTTTGTCGCATCATCAACACAGCGATGAGCAACAAGCCGCTCAAAATCATTTTTACACAGTAGGGTCTGAGGCTGCTCGACTCGAACAAGATTTGAAACACGCGCGTGAAAGGGTGGCTCAACTGACGGAAGAGCATACACGCATCATGGCTCAGCGTTCTGAGCTTGAAGCTGAATTGGCAGCTGATACTTCACATGCTGCAGCGTTGGCAGAACGTTTGACAGAATTGGAACCACAGGCTCAGGCTGCGCGTGAATTGCAAGCCCAATCTGCACAAGCTTTGCAAACACATGAACAAAACCTCGATGCTTGGCAAAAAGCCTGGGATGGTTTCAATCACATTGTTCATCAAATTTCTCAACAAGCGCATGGTGAACAAACGACCTTAACGCATTTGGAACAAAACACGGTTAAAGCCAATGAGCGCATGGGACGTGTGAATCAGCAATTGTCTGAGATCAAGACCGAAACACTTGCGCATCAGCTCAATCAAATCAATGAATTGGTTGTGCAACGTCAAGAATTACTTGAACAACATCGCCAAACCCTCGACTCCATGAAAAATCTTATCACTGAACAACGTGAAAACAATCAACGTGTTCAAGGTGAATTGGATGAGGCAAAAGAGAAGTTCCAAGGAACTAAATCTGAACAGATTTCTCTTCAAGCACTTCAAGCAGCTGCCCTGGGTCAAAAAGATGAATCTGCCATGAAATGGTTGGCTCAACATGATTTGTCTCAATATCCTCGCTTGGCTCAATCGATTAAAGTTGAGGCTGGATATGAAAGAGCCGTCGAAACTGTGCTGGGCGATTATTTACAAGCAGTCTGCGTGCCCGATTTAGATCCGCTTTCAAATTTAGTGACTTCTCTTGAGGGGAACCTTCAATTTTTGGAATGCAATTCCAGTCGATCTGCAGCTCTCAACAATAGCCTGCTGAGTAAGGTTCAGTCTGATAAGGTTGATCTCTCGGCTCAGCTTGGACATATTCTGGTTGCAAGCAATCTTCCGCAAGCCATGGAACTGCGCTCAAGACTAGAGTCCCATCAATCCATTATTACCCAAGATGGTTTTTGGTTAAGCAAATCCTGGTTGCGTGTGCACCATCAATCTCTTCAACAAGATTCAGTGATTGCCCGTGAACAACGTTTGATTGAACTTGAACATGCGTTGAGTGCTCAGCAACAAGCCATTGATGCTTTGACGCATCAGCTTCAATTGGGTCGTGATAAATTAGATGATCTAGAAATGTCCCGTGATGATGCACAACGCCGTTTGAATGAAACGCACCGTTTGCTCAGTGAATCTAAAGCGCAATTGCAAGGCCTTGAAAAAGAAATGCAACAGGCTGCGACGCGCTCAGCGCAATTACAGCAAGAGTTGAATGATTTGCGCACGCAAATTCAAGCTGACAATGACAAGATTAAACAAACACGTGAGATCTTGTCTGCGCACTTGGATCAAATGGGCCAACACGAACAGCAAAAACAAAGCAAATTGGCAGAAAGACAAATCTTCCAAAAAGCTGTTCAAGAAGCGCGCATCAAATCGAAAGAGGGCAGTCAAAAAGCGAATGAGCTTAATATTGCGCTCAATCAAACCAAAACACAAATTGAAGCTGCGCATAAAAATCAAGCGCGTATGCTGCAAACTCAAGAAAGTTTATTGGCACGCGAAACAAGCTTGGCCGAACAGTTGCATACCAGCGACAATCCGATTGGAGAGCTTGAATCTAAACTGGCTGATCAATTGAATCTGCGTGCTCAAGCCGATACGGCCCTTCAGGTCGCACGTGAAAAGCTTGACAGCATTGCGCATGCTTTGCGTCAGGCTGAACAAGAGCGCAGTCAAGTCGACATGCAAATGCAAGCTGCACGAGATACTTTGAATAACATGCAACTTGCTGCTCAAGAACTCACCGTTCGTCGGACAACGATTGAAGAAGCGATGCAAGAAGCGGGCATTGTTGTGTCTACCTTGCTTGAGTCTTTATCTCAAGACGCAAAAGCGAAAGATTGGGAAAGCAATCTTGAGTCTGTGCGAGAACGTATCCGTCGTTTAGGCGCAATCAACCTCGCCGCGATTGAAGAATATGATTCGACCCATGAGCGTGCGGCTTACATGGAAGCGCAACATAAAGATTTAACGGAAGCCCTTCAAGCCCTTGAAGATGCGATTGCAAAAATTGATCGTGAATCACGTGATCGGTTTAAAGAAACTTTCGACGCAGTCAATGCTAACTTGCAAGAGCTCTTCCCCCGTGTCTTTGGTGGCGGAGAGGCTTACCTCGAATTGACCTCTGATGACATGCTTGAAACAGGTATTAGCATCATGGCCCGTCCACCTGGCAAAAAGAATGCGACGATTCATTTGCTTTCAGGGGGCGAAAAAGCACTCACAGCCATGGCCCTGGTTTTCTCATTGTTTAGACTGAATCCTTCGCCCTTCTGTATGCTCGATGAGGTGGATGCACCACTCGATGACACCAATGTCGGGCGTTTTTGCAATTTGGTCAAAGAAATGGCAAAATCAGTTCAGTTTATTTATATCACGCACAATAAACTGACCATGGAAATGGCGCATGTCATGATGGGCGTGACGATGAAAGAACCTGGCGTGTCGCGGATTGTGACTGTAAATATTGATGAGGCAACGGAATTGGCTGCATCGTAATGATTTGTTTTATTCGTCATTGCGAGGAGGTACTCCGACGAAGCAATCCAGATCAATCCTGGATTGCTTCGTCGGAGTACCTCCTCGCAATGACGAGATTTTTCTAGGATATAACGGAGATCTTAAACATGGACCTACCCTGGATACTTCTATTCATCAGCATCCTTTTAATTGCCATCATCGCTTGGCACAGCTCTAAATTTTCATTTGTTGATTCCTTTCGTCGTTTATTGCAGCGCAAGCACAAAGAAAATTTTGATCAATATACTGAAGAAGTTCAGCAAGATCTCTTCGATGACGAAGATTACTTCGAAGATGAATTCGATCCATTGATTGATGAACCTCAGCCTGTCGAAAATAAAATTCTTGCGATCAATTTGAAAGCACAAGAGGGTCGCCATTTTCCAGGGGAACAACTCGTGATTCATCTCAACCGCGCGGGTTTACGTTTCGGAGATTTTAATATTTTCCATTTTGAAAACCTATTCAGCCTGGCCTCAGCCTTTGAGCCAGGAACCTTCGATTTGGATAAACTCGACAACATGAAAACCTCGGGTTTAACTTTCTTTATGGAAACGGGCCATCTCAATGATGCGCGCGATGCCTTTGAAACAATGCTGGATACGGCCCAACATTTGGCCGAACAATTGAAGGCTGAGCTGTTCGATGAAAAATGGCAGCCTCTGACTGAGGATGTGCTTGAGCGGTATTACGATCAGATTGATGGTCTGGCGCGTCATTGCGAGCGTAGCGAAGCAATCCAGAGTCTCAGATGACTGGATTGCTTCGCGATGCTCGCAATGACGAGGAGCGTATCAACGAGCTTCGTGATCTGCTTAATCAGTACAATTATCAATACTACGTCCTTGACGAACCAACTGTCCCAGACGCGGAATATGATCGCCTTTTTCACGAACTCAAATCGCTTGAGCAAGTCAATCCTAAACTGATTACCCCGGATTCACCCACACAACGTGTGGGTGCTGCCCCTCTTGATAAATTTCAAACGTCCCAACACAAAGAACCCATGCTGTCTCTTGACAATGCGTTCACACAAGAAGATGTAGAAGCTTTTATCAAACGTATTCATGATCGCTTACATACAAATCACTCTATTGAATTTGCTGCTGAGCCGAAAATGGATGGCTTGGCCATTAATTTAACCTACGAACACGGCTTGCTCACCAAAGCTGCAACTCGGGGTGATGGGGCGACGGGTGAATTAATTACGCAAAATATTAAAACCATTCGAGCGATTCCCTTAAAGTTGCGAGGCAAGAATCATCCTGAACTGATTGAAATTCGTGGAGAAGTCTTCATGCCCTTGAAAGGGTTTGAAGCCCTCAATCAAACACAAGAAGCACAGGGTTTAAAGGCTTTTGCAAATCCTCGCAATGCAGCGGCTGGGTCTGTTCGTCAATTAGATTCAGCGATTACTGCTTCAAGACCCCTTAATTTTTATACCTATGGGGTAGGGTATTCATCTTCAGGTCAATTGGCCAAAACCCATTATGATACCTTGATGGTATTAAAAGACTGGGGCTTGCCTGTCAGTGTCTGGGTGGAATTGGTCAATGATTTAGAAGGGTGTCTGCAATATCATCAAGCCATTTTACATCAACGTGATTCATTGCCATTTGAAATAGATGGAGTGGTGTATAAAGTCAATGATTTATCTCTTCAAGAAAAATTAGGCTTTATTGCCCGTGCGCCTCGTTTTGCCATTGCCCATAAATTCCCCGCTCAAGAAGAAATGACTTTACTAAAATCCGTTGATTTTCAGGTGGGAAGAACTGGGGCTTTAACTCCTGTTGCGCGACTTGAACCTGTTCATGTCGGTGGCGTGATGGTCAGCAATGCAACCCTTCACAACATGGATGAGATCGAACGTAAAGACGTTCGAATCGGCGATACGGTGATTATCCGCAGGGCAGGGGATGTGATTCCAGAAGTTGTTTCAGTGGTGATCTCAAAACGTCCTGACACTGTCAAAAAAATTCCTGCTCCTAAACGTTGCCCTGTTTGTGACTCTGAAGTCTTTCGAGACGAAGGTGAAGCAGTCATTCGATGTATGGGCGGCTTATTTTGCGCTGCCCAACGCAAAGAAGCTTTAAAACATTTTGTTTCACGCAAAGCCATGGACGCCGAAGGCTTGGGTGATAAATTGATGGAGCAATTGGTCGACGCCAATCTGGTTCATGATCCGGCAGATCTTTATCAGTTATCCCTTTCAGATTGGGCCAATCTTGAGCGGATGGGTGAAAAGTCTGCACACAATAAAGTAGAAGCCCTTGAAAAGTCTAAATCAACAACCCTGCCTAGATTTTTATATGCACTGGGTATTCGTGAAGTTGGTGAGGCCACAGCGCGAAATCTTGCGCAACATTTTAAAACTCTGGATGCGGTGATCTCTGCGACTGAGGAACAATTGCTCGAGGTCAATGATGTAGGGCCCGTGGTTGCCACGCATGTGGTTCATTTTTTTGCACAGCCCCATAACCGTGAGGTCATTCAAAAACTGATCAAAGCGGGCATTCATTGGCCCGATATTAAATCTGTCGATAAAGCCACTTTACCACTCTCTGGTAAAACCTTTGTGATCACTGGAACCCTCCCAACCCTGAGTCGAGAAGAGGCAAAAGAATTGCTCGAATCTTATGGGGCCACTGTGTCCGGTTCAGTCTCTAAACAAACGGATTATTTATTGGCTGGCGAAAAAGCCGGAAGCAAACTCGACAAAGCGCAGTCGCTGGGTGTTCAGGTCATTGATGAAGCGGGATTAAAAAGCCTTCTTCACCCCAATTGACATTGGGGTGTTCGGTCAGCATGCCTGAGTCTTAAATACCGCCTCTTAAAAATAATCTAGGAGGGGAAGCTTGTACAGATTGTTTCATTTGTTGAACAACTTCGTTAATGTTTTTTAGTCCTGAATCAATTTTCCAAAGTTTGAAGCTATTCTGCCCCCCAGCGGATACATGACGTGAATCAACATGGTTGACCGTCAAATCCCAGGGATTGTTTACCCTTGTTAAAATTTCGTTTGACATGCCTGTCTGGTTGCCTGGTTTGGCGATTTGAATGAGACCGTTACGTCGTTTGATCTCATGTTCGGTGACTGCAAATTGATATTTTTTTATTGTTTGAGGAAGCATATCCTGTGAAGGGTCCATGCTGAGTTCAACTAACCCAACCCCTTCATCAGACAGGGCACGAGGGAGATCATTGATGATTTGATGCGCAATCGCATCTTCGTGATTTGCAAAAAGGGGAACCACATCGCGATGACCGCCGCCGAAATGGACAAATGCATTGGAGGGCATCAAGACGGGCATTCTAGCGCCGGACGCGAGTCTGTTCAAAAGTTGACTGGTATAAACTCCCGTCATGAGAGCGACTCCTGAGACGACTGAGGGAAGAACAAAATTGATGGGCATAACGCTACTCCTATAAAAGAAAAAATCAATATTATTCTAAATTTACCCTATACTCAAGGTGATTCGGAGAAAACAAGGATGGATACTCCATGAATAAAATCATCGGTTCTTTAGCCCTTTTGTGGTCATCACAGCTGATGGCCGGCTCAGGGATATATCTGGGAGGCGCTCTCGGATATGGAGTGTTCAATTACGCACCCGAAATTCAATTTACTTTTGCCCCCATGGATCTCCATGCTCAACTTGATCAACAGGCTGCCACAACTGGATTTTTAGCAACCCCTATCTTGGGTGTTGTCGGTCAATGGGATCGTTTTAGATTGGAGACAGAGATTCAAGCCTTTTGGACCTCAGTGCCAGTGAGATTGGTGGATGATGGTGGCTCATGGACGAAGATCACTTTCGATCATGAATATGTCTGGCTTTTACGTCCAGGTTACCAAATTTATCGTGAAGTCCCCTTGTTCATTTATGCAAGTGGTGGTGTGACCAGAGCAGAGATTTCATCTGAGGTTCAGATGGATGGCCTAGCCGCTGCGGGTTTTGGGACTGATACCGTGTGGGGTTATAAAGTTGGCGGGGGCTTAGGCTACCTGGTTCAAGATCATTGGGAAATCCGTTTCGATTATCTCTATTCTGCCTATAGCACGATTTCTAATGAAGCCGGTGCTGATTTAGGCGCCCCAACCTTGATTCCAGTCTATTTCGACGTTGACACAAGCCAAAGTCAATACCTCCTTGGCCTGACATACACATGGTGACCCTATGAAACAGAATCAATCAATTATTTTATTCGTGAGTTCTTTGGTTTTTTCGAGCTCGGCGCTTGCAAGCATTTATGTCAATGGCGGAGGGGGTGTCACCGATGGCACCGTTCGTTATTTAGAGTTGGGCACTCCTCAATACCACAGCATTGGTGAAGTGAATGGGGTCGGACAGCTCGGCATTGGCGTAGATGGTCATTGGAATAAATTATACACAGCACTTGAATATGGCTACGAATGGCAGGGCTTTGATGCGGGGCAAACGGCCACCATCAGTGATACCGTGACGGGTGCATCCATGACGGCCATCCAGTCTACCAATTTAATGCATGATTATTATGTTCACGCAAAATCTGGTTATGTTTATAACGATACCGTGATTGCCTACGGCCTTGCGGGTGTGGTGCGCGGATATTTTAATTATTCTGATGTGACAGGGGATCTGGGAAATAAACCAGGACCTGAGTATCACACTTGGAAAACAGGCTATCGTTTAGGCGTGGGTGTTTCTAATCTTGTTAAAAACCATTTCGAATGGCGACTTGAATACACCTTCAACAGTTATGCGCCGATTTACTCAGTTTTAGTTGACCCACATGGTGGACCGAACATTGATTATAAACGGACGCATATTAACTTGAGCCAAGTCTTATTTGGCATTGGGTATCATTTTTGATTGAGGGCGAGCTCTCGTCCCATTTTAATGAGTTCTGCGCTGGTGATATAGCGGTTCACCATCAGAACCACGCCGGTATTTTGATTCGGAATCACACCAATATACGCACGGAATCCGCCTGAAGCGCCGGTTTTTTCCATGAGAGCATTTCCATTGAAAACTGCTGTGTCATAAGCTGAGGCTGGATAGGGTCCTGCTTTAGGTTTCATGCCAATGAGTTTGCTTTTATTTTTATCTGGATCAGGATGAATCATCCAGGCAAGACCTTGATTGAATCTGGGTGTTTGCACATAGGTGGTTTGAGCCACTTTCATCGCATCAGCAATATATTGAGGTGTGCCTGGTGCGCGCAGTGTTGCTTTAAGAAAAATAAACATATCATGGGGCGAGGATTTCAAGGATCCAGTTGCTGGAAAAATCCAATCGCTGTTGGGTGGGCTCATCCATTCTTTCATGTTGCGACGTGGGGCAGGGGAGCCGTCCATTTTATAGCCCTGTGCATAATATTGCTCGAGTGATTTGGGAATCATTGCGCCACTGGAATGCATGCCTAAGGGTCTGAGTATTCGTTCATCATACAATTCATAAATACTTTTGTGCGTCGCTTTTTCTAATGAAAAACCGAGCAGTCCCATATTCACATTTGAATAAAGCCATTTTGTTCCTGGGGGATTGAGATTTTTCCAGCGGGTGAAAAAGCTAAATAATTTTTGTTTTGAATTCACGGGGCGTGGAACATTAAAAGGTAAGCCCGAGGTGTGTGTTGCTAAATTTTCAAGTGTGATTTGATCTAATTTATTTTTACTTGAAGCGGGCAAATCAGAAATATATTGTGTGACAGGATCATCGAGTTTCATGAGTCCTTTGATTAATTGATCCGCCAGCAAAACCGTCGTGAAAACTTTTGTAATAGAAGCAATTTCAAAAATGGTATTTTCTTTGACAGGGGTTTTATTGTCTTTGTCGGCGTAGCCCAAATAATAAGAAGTGCGTTTCCCATCGGCATATACCTCAACGGCTGCACCCGGAATTCCGTTGCGTTTCATCCAGGCAGAGAGTTTATCGCGCACCTCATCTGAGGCGAGGGCGGGGTTAAAAACTGTAATAAAAACAAGGAGGGCTAAGGCCTTGATACTGAATCGGAAGTTCATTCAAAATATCCTGATAAATGAGGAATATAGGCTCAAGTATAGCATTATCAAACCCTAAAAAATATTTTTTAACTTGATGATTTTCCAGGCGATAAGCAAGGTTAATGACTTGCATTAGTTCTATGCTGTTCTAAAATTTATATGTACCCAAGAAGTTTATTATGAAGACGTTGAATCAAGTACATAGCATCAAGGTTGGCCCCGTTTGGGGGACTACCGCCTCTGTGTGCTTGTTATTTGCCGTCCAAAGTGCCATGGCCAACCCTACAGGGGGCCAGGTGACAGCAGGTGCGGCCACCATCAAGAATTCAGGCAATATCACGACCATTAACCAAACTACCAATAAAGCCATTATCAATTGGCAAAACTTCTCTGTAGGCGCTGGTCAAACCACCCAATTTATTCAACCTTCTTCAGCTTCCTTTACTTTAAACCGCGTGGTTGGGGGCGTCCCTTCTTCAATCCTTGGTGCGGTTAAAGCCAATGGTACGATTTACATTATCAACCCTAATGGAATTTTATTCGGTCGAAATGCGACCGTCGATGTCGGAGGTTTGGTTGCTTCAACGTCTCAAATCTCTGACACGAATTTTTTAAGTGGCGGTGCGCAACATTTTACTGCAACGAATGTTCCTGGGGCTTCGATCGTCAATGAAGGATCTATCTCTGTTCGAAATGCAGGCCTTGCAGTCTTAGTCTCTCCAACCGTTGTGAACTCCGGCGTTATTTCAGCCAATCTCGGAACCGTTCAAATCGCTTCTGCTGATCATTTCACGATCGATTTGTATGGCGATGGATTGATCAGTCTTGATGCAGGCCCTCAATTAACGAAAGGTTTGATTGACAACGAAGGTACGATCAAAGCGCATGGAGGAAGAGTGCTGATCACTGCTCAAGCTGCCGATGGCGTTTTGGAAAATGTGATCAACATGAATGGCTATGTTGATGCGAGCAGTGTGACCTCTGAAGGTGGAAAAATTGTTTTGAATGGCTATGGCAACACCGACATTAATGTCAATGGAAAGATCAATGTCGCCAGTGCAAACAATGTCGGCGGTGTGGTTCAAGCAACCGCGCAAACAGTCACTCTCGGAAATGATTCTGTGATCAACGCTTCAGGTTATACGGGTGGCGGAACAGTCAACATCGGCGGTGAACTTCATGGTGGAGGCACACTCGCTCACGCACAATATGTGAACATGGATTCAGGTTCATTGATTTATGCGGATGCTTTAAACAGTGGCAAAGGCGGAACGGTGAGCTTATGGTCTGATGAGAATACGAATGCTTATGGATCTATTTTTGCACGCGGTGGGGCTTTGAGTGGAGATGGAGGTTATGTAGAAACTTCCGGTGCACATTTAGATATAACAGGTGCTTCCGTTGATACACTTGCCGCCAATGGACAAACAGGTACCTGGTTACTTGACCCTTATAATGTGTCTATCTCTACGAGTGCTTCTACGGTCGGTAGTTTTAATGGAGGCACACCCAATACCTGGACGCCAACCGGCACAACATCGAATGTGAATGTCACAGACATCAGCACAGATCTTGCTTCTTCAAATGTCGTCATCACAACAACAAACAATGCTGGCGCTGATCCAGGAAACATTACCTTTAGTTCAGGCACGATTTCATGGAATAAGCCCACTTCACTCACCCTCAGTGCTGCTGGCAATATTAGTATCAGCGGAACAGCTGCTGTCACCTTAACCAATGCGGGCAGTGCACTCTATCTACGTCCTGATAACGGCGGCGACACGGGTACAAGTTTTAATGGCACAAGCACAGTCTCCATCACGAGTGCAAATGGTTCAATTTCCGGGGCTGGACATGTGTATGTTTACAATGATTTGACAGGTGCTCAAACCTTTGCAACGGCAAACACAACCTATGGCACAATCATTTCTGCTCCTCGTACGAGCTATTGGCTTGTTCAAAACAGTGGCGTGGGTGCGGGCAATGAAACTTTGGCTACGCTTGCAGGACTGAGTACTGCCTGGGGTAGGAATTTTGCATTATCAACTAACATTACAACAGGTCTCAACACAACACCTATTGGTACCGCAACGACAGCTTATACGGGAACTTTTACTGGCTCATCTGCATACACTGGCGTCACTAACAGCGCACCTTTCACTATCACGAACCTTTCGATCACAGGGGGAGCCGGTGTATCTGATATTGGCATGTTCGGTCTGGTCAATAACGGCACTATTGACAATATTTCATTGGTCAATCCGACCATTTCAGGCACAGGCACTAGTGTTGGGGGCATCATTGGTGATGTGACCGGAACCAGCACTTTGTCTGGCAGTTTATCTGTGAGTGGAGGCTCTGTCACGAGCACAGGTAATGATGTGGGAGGAATTGTAGGGCAATTTGCACGAGGTGCTGCAACTGTTGCTGCCTCTATGAGCAATTCCGCCACTATTAACGCCAGCACAAGTCAAAACGTTGGGGGTCTCATTGGTGGCGTGACAGGTATATCAAATACTTTCACAGGCAGCATGACTGATTCTGGTTCTGTAACAGGGCTTACTGATGTCGGCGGTCTGATCGGTTTCATCGACACCAATACCATTTCGGGTGCTGCGGATTTCACCACTACAGCTGGAACGATCACGGGCACATTTAATGTCGGTGGTCTTGTAGGTGAATTGGGTTCGTCAGGATCGAATACAGGTACATTCTCACGCACAGGCACAGTCTCCACCTCCGGAGGAGTGCTTGTCAGTGCTCCTGGCGGATCGGGTGTGGGTGGATTATTTGGTGAGGCTCGATTTAATAATTTCACTCCCAGTGCTTTAACAAACAATGCGACTGTGACTGCCATTTTTTCAGGAGGTTCTCCTTCAACTGATGTTGGGGGCATCATGGGTCTTTCAAATATAACCAGCTCAACTTCAGCAGGCACCTTCACGAATAATGGTAATGTCACTGGGGATCAAAATGTGGGCGGTGTCGTTGGTTTGTTTGGAGGTAATTCTTCCACAGCCAATATGATCAATACCGGAAGTATCACTGTCGATTCTTCAGGCATTGATGTGGGTGGTGTCGCAGGTCAGCTGGGTAATAATGGAACCACCACAGGAACGTGGACCAATCAAGGGACAATCACCATCACAGGTGGGGGAGCCACTGCGGTGGGCGGTGTTATTGGATTGTATGAAACTACAGCCGATGCGCAGGGCACTTACACGAACACTGCAACAGGCACGATCAGCGCAGGCACAGGCAGCAGTAATATTGGTGGTGTGATTGGTCTAGCGAATTTAGGAACGATTTCCGGCACGTTCACGAATAATGCAAGCATCAGTGCGGATGCGAGCTTTGATGTTGGCGGTGTCATTGGTCAATCCGTCAACCTTTCTAATCCTGGTGACATGACGATTTCTGCTTCTTTGCTCAATAACAGCACGGGCACAGTGACCGTCACGGGCGCATCTTCTAATGTAGGCGGTGTCCTTGGTTATCTAGGCAATGATGCTTCAAATTCCATGACCAACAATGCTGCCGTGAACGCCAGTGGTTCAACCAATGTGGGTGGATTGATTGGAGTAATAACGAGTGGCAACGTGAGTGGACCTTTGTCTGTAGGAACAAACACTGTTAGCGGAAACACGGCCGTCGGTGGCATGATAGGTGAGCTGTCTGGCGGAACCTTAAATATCACGAGCACAGGTTGGTTATTCACTGGCGCATCACCTATTACTATTTCCGGCGTTAATCAAGTCGGTGGTTTGATTGGCTTGTATGCTAGTGGCACTTTGCCTGATACAACAGCCAATCCAATCAATATATATAGTGATGCTACCCCAACGCCTATCACCGACAACAATTTCGTCGTCTCAAGCACAGGCACTGGCTCTGGAATAGGTGGCTTATTCGGTGAGGCAGATGTTTCTTTCGCGCAAAATTTACAATTCGGTGCAACGGTTTCGGGCAGCGCTGCCTCATCTGATGTGGGCGGTGTCATTGGTTTTCTAAGTGGCGCCGGCAATACCAATACCTGGACAGGCAGCATGAGCAATTCAGGTTCTGTGACTGGCGGATTCAATGTCGGCGGCCTCATCGGTCGTGTGGACAGTGGTACTTTATCAGGCGCCGCTGATTTTACGACAACGGCTGGAACAATCACAGCACTTGCAGCTGATCCAAGTGGCGATGCGAATACAGGGGGTCTTGTTGGCTTCTTGTTCTCCAGTGGATCAGGTTCTTTCACTCGCACTGGCAATGTCTCAACCACGGCCGGTGTTATTGTTGACGCCTCAGCAGTGGGTGCAGGACAAGATGATGGTGGTTTATTTGGACAGGTTACTGCGACGGATTTCACAGCTACCACCTTAGTCAATAATGCATCGGTGACAAATGCTGCAGTGGCCGCTAATGGAGGCGTTGGTGGGATTGCGGGTTACTTATTTGCCACCAATACTGTGACGGGCACGATGACCAATAACGGCAGTATCATAGGAAACTACGGCGTGGGTGGGGATATTGGTATCCTTGCTGGCAATTCTGTTTCTGCTGACATGACCAACAATGGCACTGTTGTGCTCACCGACAGTGGTAGTTACGCGGGTGGTGTGATCGGTTATCTATCTAATGCGGGTTCAAACACAGGAAACTGGACAAACTATGGTACTGTCACCGAGTCAGCTACCAATGGTTTTGAGATTGGTGGCGTGATTGGTTCTGATGTTGTGGGCACTGCTAGCTTGGGGGGAACCTACATCAATGAAGCCACGGGCACAGTGACTGGCGGAACGAATGGCTTAGGTATTGGTGGTGTTATTGGTGCCGTTGAAGCTCCAGTGATGCTCTCGGGTACCTTTACGAATCTTGCTCTGGTCGATGGAAGCAGCTCAACAGATGTGGGTGGCCTCTTTGGTGTACTCGACAGCCCAACTACCTCAGGCATACTTACCAGCCAAGGAAATGTTAACGGCATAGTGGCTATGGGCGGTATAGTGGGTGAACTGGGAAGCGGTGCTACTCTGGGGGGCACAATCCTTGTTTCAGACAATACGCTTACTTTGGGATCTGGAGGCACAGCACTCGGTGGCATTGTTGGCCTCGCCGATGGAACTGATACCATCAGTGCCGCCATGACTATTCACAATGTCATTTATCAAACCGCTGATAATACCACTTCGGATGTAGGCGGCATGATAGGCCAAATGACAACACCTGAAAGTTTTGCAGGGTCTACTTATGCAAGCAATAGCAATATTAATGTGACAGGATTTAATGTCGGTGGATTGATTGGCGATGCCAACTTCACGGGAACGGTCAGCGATAATTTAAGCAATACCGTGAATGTCACCGGCGATCACAATCTCGGTGGTGTGATCGGATTAATGGAAAATGGTACGCTCGATGGAGCCTTGTCTAATGCGGGTACCATTGGAACAATTGGCAGCTCAACCTATGTGGGTGGTGATATCGGGTATATGAGTGGCGGTACCTTGGGTGCCAATTCAGTGTTGACCACCTCTGCAGCCAGTGTCGTGAATGGTGCAGACTATGTCGGCGGTTTAATCGGTGATTTAAATGCTGGCACTTATTCAGCCACGCTTGGCTGGGAAAATGATGCGGCTGTCAATTCGAATGCTGCCGTTAATACCATCGGCGGTGTCTTTGGTAGTGTAGCCAACGGTTTCACAATTACCAATAATTTGACCAATACAGGGGCTGTGACAGATGCCAATGCAACTGCCCTTGGCGGTATTACCGGTAAGACCACTGGCGTTAATTACCAAGCAAACTTAACCAACAGTGGGCAAATCAACGGGGGTTCGGATGTCGGTGGTATTTTCGGCCTCATGACCAGTGGCACACTTGGTACCAATAGCGCGACCTTTTCAGTGAGTAATGCAGGCAATATCAACACCACGATCACCGTTGCCAATAGTAATGTCGGTGGTCTCATAGGGGATATGACCGGAGGTGTCATTTATGACTCACTCACGAACTCTGGTCAGGTTGGTAATTCAACTTTGGCCAGCAATAATAGCAGTGAAATCGGTGGACTTTTCGGCATGCTAACAGGCGGCATCATCTTGGATCCTACAGGCCTTGCTGTTAATTACCAAAATCTATCTTCAGGTGCAGTCTACGGTACGACCGATGTGGGTGGATTGATTGGTGAGATGAGCGGAACAAGCTGGATCAAACCAGCAAACAGCAGCTCTGTCATCTCCAATGCAGCCCCTGTCACAGCCACGGGTTCTAATGTCGGCGGCCTCATCGGTTGGTATGCCAGCGGCACATTCCAACCAGCACAAGCCATCGTCAGCACGAACAGTGGTAACGTAGTAGATACCGCTGCGGTCAGCAATATTGGTGGTGATATTGGATACTTTACCGCTAACGTCGTTACCCTAGCATCCATAACGAATAATGGCCTTGTCTATGCACCAAATGCAAATTCCGTTGGGGGAGTTGTCGGCGCTCTGACCTCGATCAATGTGGGTGATGAGATCCTACTCAATGAGGCTGAATATACAGAAAATGGTAGTATGGCGGCTGCAAACTTGGCCGGATACACCGCTGTGATAACAGGCGCCAACAATGTCGGCGGTCTCGTAGGTACTTGGGGCGGCGGCCTAGGTACTGTTGGTACAGAAGGATTTTTCGGCACCGTTAACTTTACGAATCCTACAGCAGGTATCAATGCCATCACTGCCTCAGGGGATAATGTCGGTGGCGGCGTCGGTTTCATGGGCACTGCATCAGGTTCGAATAA
>Ga0206871_10125_pt1 | contig 20786 bp, 7 predicted proteins | sample Alteio_BWOrgCont_33_FD_152627 | JGI IMG/M metagenome (GOLD analysis project Ga0206871, IMG submission 152627) | Enriched cells from forest soil in Barre Woods Harvard Forest LTER site, Petersham, Massachusetts, United States -... | ecosystem: Environmental > Terrestrial > Soil > Temperate forest >...
ATAGATTGCACTGGTGTATAAGGAAGCGAAGAGATAGCTGCAGTAGGTGCTATAACACTTATATCATTATTAGGTTCGCTGGCATTATAATTATACGGAGCCGGAGCATCGCTTGCTGTTAGCCCCCAACATTGGTTGCTGTATCCAAAATAATTATGTGGATTAGCCACGCAGTAATTGTAATTTATTTCTGTATGATTGACAGTTTGTGAATCATAGTTTGCATAAGCGTCAACTAATCCGTTTGGATTAATTCCCATAAAAGAATAATGTTCAAAAAATAAAGGCCCGCCATTTGATGGCCCTAACGGAAGTATTACGCCATAATAGGTGCTGCCGTTTTTCATACTACCATTGCGTGCCCAACCATTATTGTAAACAATTTTAGGAATGCTGTTGGTTGGTGATGATGCCGCTAATACATAAGTGATCAACGCTTCGCACCATCCACTCACTTGTACATTAATGGCAAAATTGTAAGTAGGGCTCCAGTTCCAGTAGATAGTATTTTGACCACTTTGTCTGTACCAGTTCCAATCAACGTTTTGATAAAGCATATTAATATTATTGCGTAAACTAATTTCGCCGGAATCAGTTGTGCTATTGAAATATTGGCGCGCGCATAACAATCCTTCCATCAGGTAAGATGTTTCTACAATATCACCGCCATTATCCATTGTACTGAATGGAATGGTGGCACCAGTGGTTCCATTGATCCAATGCGAAAAAGCACCGTGATAAGAAGTTACATTGTTAGTATAAAAATTTACAATTTCTGTAATTCTCGCTAAGCCTTGCGCACGTGTGATAAAATTCCTGTTTATTGCAACTAGCATCGACATAACACCAAATCCTGTGCCACCGGTGGTTGCAGTAGTTTGATCGGAATTTCTTTCTCTTGCTAAACCGGAAGTGGGATCACCAAAATTCCAAAAGTATTTGAATGTTTGTTGCTGTACTAAAGTGAGTAAGGCAGAATCTGTAATCTGAGGAAATTTATTGGTAGAATCTATTTGTGTTGTGAAAGTAATTTTTGAAGCAGATGATAAATTTATATTTTTTATTGAAGTTAGATTTGTAGAAATTGAAACTACATAACTGGTTAATGCTTTTAAAGTTGTTGTTGGTTGAAATACTATAGTACTGTCATTATTTTGGTAAGTATAATTTACAGGTATTGTAGATCCGTTTTGTTGCAATAATATATTGCTTGCTACTGAATTTGTATCAACAGTAGCTGAAAATGTAACCGTAATTACAGGGCTAAGATTAACATTGAATTGTGTACTTGCTGTTTTGTTATTTACATTGAATGAAATAGTATTAAATGGTCCGGACGATGAAGCTGGTGCCGCATTCTTTTTTTTACATGAAATAAAAATAATTATTACACATACTATGATCATTATTTTTTTCATGTTTTTATTTTTTATCGGCTACTGTTATTAAACATTAAATAAAAAAAGGCCGCCGTCAATATTTATCAGGCGGCCTTTAAAATGAAACAAAACTGAACAACTATTTATCAAACAAGATTATCTGCCTGCTTCACCATTAAGATATAAACCTGCAACTTCACTTGTTGATAATGCTTTATTAAATACTCTTAATTCATCCAGTTCACCCAAGAAACATCCGTTTGAACCGAGAGAAGGAGAAACACCATATAAACCGGCCGGCCATGTACCAATTACTATTTGTACAGGTGAGTCGCTGCCCCAACCAAGATTACCCAGTGGTGTGGTCATAGTACCATCTGTCCACATTTTGGTAGGAGTGATGTTTGTTCCGAATGCGGAGTTGTTGCCTATTGCAACACCGTCCTGATAAATAACATAAGTAGACGATGAACCATCATATGTGGTTACTACATGTACCCATTTACCTATAGCTGCCGTATCGTAAGATTCCATTGTGAATCCTTGATATGCAGGAGAGATCACATCAAAAAAACCATGGTGGATTTTTACTGAATCACCAGAGACGGGAGTATAAGGTTCAAGTTCGCAAAGGAGCAAGTTGGGATTTGTTGTTCCTGATAAAAAGAACAGACCTGCAGGATCTCCGGCAGTTGGTTGGGCTGTTAATTTATACCATAGAGAAATTGAATAACTACCCAAAGTAGAGAAAGCTCCATCAGGTACCAATGTAGCATAAGTGCTATCACCACCTTGATATGCTTGTCCTCTCATACCCATGCCATACGTTACTTGTACTGCATGAGCAGTTAAGTTACCTTTCACATCATTTGAATTACCATCAAAGGGCCAATAAGCGATCAGATTAGCACTCGCAACTGAATCTGAAGAAGGATATCCTCCAATTAATACAGGTGGAGGCGGCGAAGATGATTTTTTACTACATGATGTGATCGAGAATAAAGCTAGTGTGGCAGCTGAAAGTGCCACTACGATTAATTGACTTTTTATATTTTTCATGATCGTTTTTTTTATTTGTTTTGAATATTGTGTAAAATTTAAAAAATGCCTGGCGAACCTCTTGATGTGTACGCCACATGAAACCGGATGTTATTTGATATATGTTGTTTCATTTTTTTTATTTTAGTAGCCATTGTTTTGTGTTAGTTTCCCTCCACTTAATTCTATCTGTGTTTCTGGTATTGGCAAGACTTCATTTCTGCCGGCAACAAAATTTGTTTTTCCTGAAGCCTGCATTATGGCCGCGGCATTTCCTTGTCTTACAATATCAAAAAATCTATCGTGTTCCATTGCTAATTCTAATCTGCGTTCTTTATATATTGCCGCGCGCACACTGTCTTGTGTTACGGGAACGGTAGACGCACCTAACCCTGCACGCGCACGAATTTTATTATTGATCGTATCGATCGCATCTTGCGGATCTCCTGTTTCATTTAATGCTTCCGCTTCCATCAAAAAAACTTCGGCATATCTTAACAAATGCACGTTCTTATCTTTATGATCGCGGTTATTGAAAAATGTTTCGGTTATTTCACTGTGGTAAGCTTTATAGTTGTAGTATATATCTTGTGTGCCAACTGCGGGGATAACGTATCCATCGAAAAGTACACAGCCCACATCATTTGCACCGCTTCTGTTAATAAAAATGATGGTAGCATCTTTTCTTACATCTCCGGGTTCATAAGTATTTATCAGGTTTGTGGTGGGAACACAAAATCCGAATCCCAGATCACCATTTGGATCATAAGTATCTGCAGGATTATTCCATGTTCCACCATTGTTTCTTGGTCCTTGATAAGTGCAGTAATCGGGAATACCGCCATCTGTATTATTATTGGTTGCCGTTTCGATTTCGAAGATTGATTCTGGTCCGTTGTCTCCGACTTGTCTCCATAAATTTGAATAGACATCTAAATGATATTGCCCGGAATTAATTACGGCCTGTGTTTCTGTTAATACGCCGCCCCAGTTTTTTTGGTACATATAAACTTTAGCCAGTAATGTCTCTGCAGCACCTTGTGTAATTCGACCAAGAGGAACGGCACTTTTCATTTGTAAATTAGCTGCCGCGTATTGCAGATCAGGAATAATTACGGTAGCGTAAATATCAGCCGCTGCATCTCTTGTTAAAAAAACAGGATCGGTTTGAACTTGTTGCGGAGACGTTGGTACTATAAGTACTTTCGGTACATCGCCAAAAAAGCGTACCAAATTAAAATAATAATAAGCACGTATAAATCTTACTTCTCCGGAAAGAGTGGCTTTTGTTGACGAAGAAATTGTACTCGTGCTAATAGTTGCCAAAGCCTGGTTACATCTTGCAATACCAACATAATAGCCGTTCCATAAAGCAGCAACGAATGCATTGTTAGTACTGATCGTAAAATTATCCAGCTCAGCTATGCCCGGTTGATCGCCCGCTGTGCTTCCTTTATCAGCATCATCAGACATAATATTAGTTGCTGCTATAAAGCTTACTCCATGTGTATCGTAGGTATATCCATCACTCGGACTAATATAGATCAGGCTACTATATACGCCGGTTACCAGCTGATTAACTGCACTATCATCTGTAGAGATCTGCAGAAGACCTTGCGGTTGCACATTCAAAAAACTTTTTGTACACGAATAGAATGCAAGTAAACTTGTTACGATTAGCGCGTAAAAAAATAAATTAAATCGTTTCATATAAAATAATTTTTTTAATAAAAATTATAAATAATTTATTGCAGACCTAGATTTATACCTACAGCAAAAGTTCTTGTTGTAGGATAGGTGCTCAACTCGATACCTGCATTTGTTGGAGAAGAGCCGGGTACTTCCGGAGTAAATCCACTATACTTTGTGATCGTAAAAATGTTTTGTCCTGTTATAAATATTCTGAGACTGGATATTACTTTCAATCTTTTTAATACAGCCGGAGGTGTTGTATAACCAATTGTAGCATTGTTCATTCTGAAGTAACTGCCATTCTCTACATAGTATGTTGAAGCTGGCTGGTTACCCTGATTTGGTCCGGGACCAGGTCCGTTGGGCCATGCATTTTCTGCAACGGAGGCTTCTATATTATCAAACTCATTTATTCTGTTTTGTCTTTTACCGTTGTACACTTTATTTCCATATTCGCCATATCCATCAATGCTGAGGTCAAAAGCTTTATAATTTATTCCGATATTTGTTCCATAAAATGCTTTAGGTTGATATGAACCTGCATATACCATATCTGCTACGCCATTTGTAAAAGAATATTTCAGATCGCCGGGATTGGCAGAGCCTTGTAATTTGTTGCCATTTTGATCTACATAGTTATCAATTTCACTTTGTGATTTGAATACACCAATCGCTTTCATAACATAAAAACTACCAATAGGTTCGCCGTTATCTGTTTTAGTAACATAATAGCCATTCACATTTCCATCAAGAAGCGGTTGTCCGCCATTTAAACCAATCACATCATTTTTATTAAAAGAAATATTTCCGTTTATATGGTAAGAGAAGCTCTTAGTTAATTTGTCTGCCCAGCCTAATGCGAGTTCCAATCCTTTATTTTCAACAGAGGCTGCATTTGTTAAAACGGTTCCTGCGGGTGCCGGAGTAGGTGCGCTAAAATCAGGCTGACTACCGGATGTAGCTGATATCAATACATAGTCTAATACATTTGTTGTTCGCTTATCGTAATAGCCTATTTCACCTGTTAACCTGTTTCTTAATGCGGCAAATTCAATTGAAACATCGGATTCCGTATTTGTTTCCCATTCCAAATTCTGATCTTTTAATTGTGCAAGTGCAACGCCAGATGATTGTACTGTTGGGAATGGATAGTTTTGATTATTTAATAATGTTGGAACAAAAGCATCGGTAGGAATATTATCATTACCTGCTTTACCCCAGCTACCTTTTAATTTTAACAGGTCAAATATTTTTTGATTTTGCATGAAATTTTCTTTGCTGATTATCCAGCCTGCACCCGCAGAAGGAAAGTAACCCCAACGGTTAGACTCAGGAAACGTTGTGCTGGCATCAGCTCTCATAGTACCGGTAAACAGATACTTGTCTTTAAAGCTATAATTGACTCTTCCTAAGTAGGAGAGTCTTCTCCATTCGTATTGAGATGAATTATTTTGTGAGGTATTAATATCGCCAACGCTGAGGTACCATAAATTAGGATCAGGCGGAACGTTTTGTCTATACCCTGAAAACCATGCTGTAGAAAACTGTTCTGATGTTGTACCGACTAATACAGTTAAATTATGATTGCCGAAATGTTTATTAAATGTTGCTGTATTATCCCAAACCCAATGCAGGTTTTTAGTGTTTACAACATTCAGGTTACTGATACTGTTTTGTTGAGAACCACCGGCGACAATAAAAGTATTTGTATCTGCTGCAAATTGGTAATTGTATAATTTTTGATCAATGTATTCTATATCTGCACCAATACTACTGCGAAGGGTTAAATATTTTACAGGAGTAAATTCCAGGTAACCATTTCCTTGAAGACGGTTATGAATGTATATATTACTTTGATCATTGATATCTAAAATAGGATTACCCACTACACTTTGAAAGTTGGAAACGTTACCGTATTTACCATCGATCATACTAGGTATAAGTGGACTGGCCCTATATGCATCACCGTAAGCAGTAGCTAAATTTGCTTGCTGATCATTTGCATTGCTGTAAGATGCCAGTGTTCCAACTTTAAATTTGTTGCTGAGTTTAAATTCATCGTTTAACCGGACAGTCAAACGTTTGTAATCACTATTGATAACGATACCTTCATCATCTTCGTAGCCAAGACTTAATAAATATTTATTGTTGTCATTGCTACCTGATAAAGAAATATTATTTCTTGATTGAATGGCATTGCGTAATATCGAGTTATACCAATCTGTAGAGGTGCCTGCAGGTGAATTCGCTTTTGCAATGATTTCTTCCGGCGTAGTGAGGCCAAATGTGGAGGCTGAAACATAATCAGCATATTGTTGCGAATTAGCCATTTTAACTATATGGGCAGCACTCTCAATACCAATAGTAGCATCATAATTAACTCTCATTTTTCCTGAACCCTGTCTGGTTGTTATAATGATAACACCATTTGCACCTCTTGCACCATAGATAGCTGTTGATGATGCATCTTTTAATATATCTACTGTTAATATATCGGCAGTATTTATGTTGGTGATATCTGTTGTAATAACTCCATCTACAACAAACAATGGATCGGCCCCACCATTTCCGGTTGTATTATTTCCATTTATCATTGTACCTGTACCGCGTATTCTTACAGTTGGATTAGTACCCGGTTGTGCATTGTCAATAATTTGTACGCCCGCCACTTTACCTTGTAATGCTTGTGTAGCAGTTAATACCGGCTGATTGGCTAATGTATTTCCTTTAACTGTAGCAGTTGCACCTGTTACATCAATTTTCTTTTGCGTACCATATCCTACAACAACAACTTCATTCAATTCTTTGTTTGAAGGATGTAGAAAAACATTGATAGTATTTCTGCCGGCTACATGCACTTCGCGATTATTATATCCAACAAAACTTATTATAAGTATGTCATCGCTTGTTGCATCAATAGAAAATTGTCCGTCATGATGAGAAGAAGTTCCTTTTCCTTTTCCTTTGATCTCAATACTTGCACCACCAATTGGTGCACCTGTTTCATCAGTGATGGTACCGGATATGGATAAGGCTTTGTTGGGAGATAATGTATCCGTATTTACTAGCGCATTAGGTTTAGCAGGTATTGTTTGTGCCGGAGGTAATGTATCCGTTTTAGGAAGCGTATCCGATTTGTTTATTTCAGCGCTATTAGTTACCGGGATAGCATTCTGTTGTTGCGCAAATGTGGTTAACTGCGTGGAAAGTAATAAAGTAAGAAAGAGAATTAATTGTATATAGAAATCAATTTTTTTTCTTTTTATTAAGAAATCGTTTTCATTTAATGCAGTAAACTTTCGTTCATTTAGCATATTTTTACGTTTAAGGGTGTACAATAGAATAGCCCCTTGCAAAAGGGTGCCATAGTCAAATCTCTGTTACCTTTTATTCTACGGGGAATGTTACCAGCATTTCCCCGTTTTTATTTATACCTACTTTCTTTACGTTTATTAATAAATATTATTGCATTGTTTGTCTCTTATAATTGTCTTGCTGTTGTTAAATAATTTTCGGTTACTTCAATGCTAAAGTATTTGTACTTTATTTGGTAATCGTACCGTGGAGTAAAATAGTAGCTAGCTGCAGCATTTTTGTTTTGCTGTCTTTTATCGTTAGTTCTATCGACTCTTTGAACAGAACTTTAACAGAGTATCGTTGTATATCTATCAAAAATAGTACCCAACATTTTTTTAACAATTGGGGAGGACGCATTTTTTTTAATATGTGTTATATTAAAAAGGGTTGGCCTTTAATACTATTATCTACATTTATTTTTGCCACTGTTCGAGAAAGAGTGGATTGATTAATCGAATAAAATGTAAAAAAGTAGCATTATTGAGTACGCTTTTTTAATAGCTAAAATGGAAATTAAAAATAACTTTTAGAAGTGGAAAAATAGATGAGTAAGAATATCTACAGGTAGGGGAATATAGCCCTCAAAATAATCTAGAATGGATCTAAAATAATAATTTCAAAAGAAATATATGCTTGATTTAGTATTAATGAATTTGAAATAGTTTAGCTACACCAAAGGCCGCAGCTGCAGCCGCAGCACCAATTAGCATAACACGCACTGCACCCCAGAAAGCATTTACACCGGTTATTTTACTCTTAAAAAATCCGAATATAAATAAGCAGATCAATGTTACAACAATGGATATTTTTAACGCATCTGCGGAGTTAGCGATAAAAAAATAAGGGCTTAAAGGAATGATACCGCCGGCAATATAAGAGAGTCCGATATTCAATGCACTTTTAGTCGCTCGTTTAGGATCAGGTTTTTCTAAACCTAATTCGTACTTCATCATAAAATCAACCCAGCGATCCTTGTCTTGCGCAATTTCTTCTGTAGCTTGTTTTTGTAATTCTTTGCTTAAACCGATGTTAGCAAAAAATTCTTGCGTCTCTTCAATTTCTAAATGACGTAAATTTTCAACTTCGCTGTATTCTCTTTTTACTTCACTATGATAATGATCCTGTTCTGTTTTTCCGGCAAGGTATCCACCTAAACCCATGGCAATACTTCCCGCAGCGATCTCGGCTATACCTGCAATAATAATGATACTGCTTTTATCAACAGCGCCGCTTAAGCCGGCAGCTAATGCAAATGGAACAGTTAATCCATCACTCAAACCAATAACAATATCTCTTAAAGCGTCTGAGCTTTTTAAATGATTTTCTGTATGATGATCGTGATGAAGGTGTGTGTCCATGTGGTTTATTTGTTTATTAGTTTAATGGTTTAATTGTTTAACATTTACTGGAGTTATACCAATAAACAAGTAAACAATTAAACCGATAAACTTTGTAGGCTCTTATCAATTATTCCAACGCATTCCAAAATTTGTTCCTTTGTTATTATTAATGGTGGGGCAAAACGTATTTTGTCACCATGTGTTGGTTTTGCTAACAAGCCATTTTCTTTTAGCGTTAAGCATAGATCCCATGCAGCTTCCGGATTTTTATGTTTTATTACGATCGCATTTAATAAACCTCTTCCTCTTACCGTTTCAATAAATGGAGAGTTTAATTTTTTTAATTCGCTGCGTAGTAATTCACCCATTATTGCTGCATTCTCAGTTAATTTTTCATCTTTCAAAACTTGTAGTGAAGCAATTGCTACTGCACATGCTAATGGATTGCCTCCGTATGTACTGCCATGTTCGCCTGGTTTTATTGTTAGCATTATTTCATCACTACATAACACGGCACTCACAGGAACAGCTCCGCCGCTCAATGCTTTACCTAATATTAAAATATCAGGATGAACATCTTCATGATCACATGCCAACATTTTTCCTGTTCTTGATAAACCGGTTTGTATTTCATCTGCGATCATCAGCACATTATATTCTGTACATAAATTTCTGATGCCTGTTAGATAACCTTCGCTTGGAACAACTACGCCTGCTTCACCTTGTATTGGTTCGAATAAAAAGCCTGCTACATTTTTATCCTGCAACGCGGCTTCAAGTGCAGCAAGATCATTGTAAGGAATAGTTACAAATCCTGGCATATAAGGTCCGAAATTTTTATATGATGCAGGATCACTGGAAAAAGAAATTACGGTTGATGTACGGCCGTGAAAATTATCTTCTACCACAATTATTTTTGCGGCATTTTCTGCAATACCTTTTACATCATAGCCCCAACGCCTTGCTAATTTTAATGCAGTCTCAACAGCTTCAACGCCTGTGTTCATCGGCAATACCTTATCATACCCAAAATAAGCAGTTACATATTTTTCATACTGCCCTAAAAGATCACTATGAAAAGCTCTTGATGTAAGTGTTAGTTTCTGTGCCTGCTCAACTAAAGCAGCAATAATTTTTGGATGGCAATGTCCCTGGTTAACAGCAGAGTATCCACTCAAAAAATCATAGTAACGGTTGCCATCTACATCCCACACAAAAACGCCTTCACCATGATTTAGTACGACAGGTAATGGATGGTAATTGTGGGCACCATATTTTTCTTCCAGGTTAATATATTGCTGCGCGTTGGCAGATATGTCGATTGTTGATTGCATAAAAAATTAATAAAAAATTAAAATAGAAAAGAACGGGCACAAATCGCCCAATAGCGGAATTGTGTTATCCTCAGTGGTTAAGCAGATCTAAATTATTGCTTAAAAAGTATTGTATAGTAGCATTAATACACATTGATATGTGCAAGATAAGAAATATAGGATGAAAATTACCTATATATTGCTTTTTAAGTGGAGGAATCCCAGCATTAAAAAAAATAGTTTTGGATAGAAAACTTCAACAATATACCTTAGCCGCCGATTATTGCTTAACGACCTTTATTATATCCCATAACGATCCTACTGCTTAGCTTATAACAATCATATTGTCTATTTCTTTATTTATAGTATTTAATACTTGCTATCGTTGTATGAAAAAAACTCTACATGCTTATCTCTGCATATATAAATATATTGCTGTAACTGTATTTATTATACTCTTAAGTAATGCATGCAAAGCACAGACAATCCCTTATCCCGCATTGATAGGGTATTGGCAAGATTGGGATGATCCTACTAGTCCTTATATACAGTTGGATCAGGTGGATTCGCGTTATAATACCGTCATTGTTGCATTTGCAACTCCCATTAATGGAAATGAATATCAGATTGGATTTACTCCATACAATGTTTCGCAAGCAACATTCATTACACAAATACAAACCTTACAAAGTCAGGGTAGAAAAGTATTGATAAGTATTGGTGGTGAAGGTGCGCCGGTATCAATAACCAATGCGGCAGAAGAAAGTACATTCATCAGTACAGTAGAATCAATTATTAATACGTATGGTTTTGATGGCGTTGATATTGATTTTGAAGGTACTTCATTGTCTGTAGCTAATGGTTCTACAATTACATCTCCGGTAGATGCACCGGAAATATATTTAATCGCCGCGTTAAAACAGATCATGCAGGATTATCGTGCAGCGAACAACAAAAAATTATTATTAACGCTTGCTCCTGAAACTGCAGATGTGCAGGGAGGAATGTCTTCGTATGGTGGAGTGTGGGGTTCATATCTTCCCATCATTAATGGATTGAAAGATTCTTTAGATGTTTTGCAAGTGCAATTATATAACAGTGGTAGCATGTATGGCCTGGATGGAAATGTTTACAATGAAGGCACAGCAGATTTTATAGTAGCAGAAACAGAAGCATCTATAAAAGGATTTAATACTGCCGGTGGATTATTCGCAGGATTACCTGCAAGTAAGATTGCTGTTGGCTTACCATCTTGTGTTACTGCAGCTGGCGGCGGCTTTACGGATACTGCAACTGTAAGAGCTGCGATGGATTATTTGTTGGGTAAAGGTCCTAAGCCCGGCTCATATACATTAGAGCAAACAGGTGGTTATCCTACATTAGAAGGTATGATGGATTGGTCTGTCAATTACGATAATTTTTGTAGCAATAATAGTTATGCTGTTAATTTTCAAAATATATTTAATACTCCTGTAGTCCCGGTTCCTGAAACTCCTTACGGTGGTGTACCATGGCCAATTCCTGGAACGGTGCAGGCAGAAAATTATGATAATGGTGGACAAGGAGTTGCGTATAATGATTCGGATCCTACAAATGATGGTGGACAATACAGAACAACAGAAGGTGTGGATATAGAAAACTGTACGGATGTAGGAGGAGGTTATGACGTTGGATGGACAGTTGCTGGCGAATGGGAAAAATATACGGTAAATGTAACAGCTTCCGGAACATACAATGTAGGGTTCAGAACTGCTAATACATCTTCATCAGGTATTATTAGATTGGAAGTTGATGGTATTGATGTTACTGGTCCTGTGAGTTTACCTAATACAAGCGATTATCAGGATTGGGTTACAACTACTGTATCGAATATTAATCTAACGGCAGGAATACATACTATTAGATTATTCATAGTAGCTGGTGGATTTAATATAAATTATTTCACAGTAACTGCTCCGCCAAGCGGCCCTGGATATTTATATGCAAGCGGTAAAAATATTGTAAACAATAATGGAAACTTTGTGATCAAAGCGATCAACATTGGAGACTTCATGATTCAGGAAGGATATATGATGAACATGACCGGAGCGCAATATATTTATAAGCAGAAAATTACAGCCATGATAGGCGCTGCTGCATGCGATCAGTTTTACGCTAATTACTATCAAAACTTTATTACAAAAACGGATATTGATAGTATAGCCAAAATGGGGTTCAATAGCATTCGCCTTCCATTGGATTATGAATTGTTTACACCATTGGGTCAGCCTACTGTGTTTTTAACACAAGGATTTACGATAGTAGATAGTATTGTAAGCTGGTGCAAAGCAGATAATATATATGTGATTCTTGATCTTCATGCAGCGCCGGGTGGACAAAACACTGGAGACATAAGTAATTATAATCCAAGCCAGCCTTCACTATGGGAAAGTACAGCCAATCAGAATCAGACAGTTGCACTCTGGGCTGCATTAGCGCAGCGTTATGCAAACGAGCCGTATGTTGGTGGGTATGATCTGATCAATGAAACAGATTGGACTCTTCCGGGTAATACATTGTTAATGCAGTTAATGCAAAATATTACAACAGCTATAAGGCAGGTAGATAATAATCATATTTTATTTATAGAGGGAAATAATTATGCAAATGATTATACGGGATTAACGCCCAAGTGGGATAATAATATGGCGTATAGTTTCCATAAATATTGGAACGATAATTTAGCCTCAACATTAGGTTTCGCTTTATCTGTTCGTGATGGACAAAACGTTCCGATATGGATGGGTGAGTTTGGAGAAAACTCTAATAACTGGATCGCTGATGCAGAAACATTAGTAAACCAATATAATATTGGATGGGCTATCTGGCCTTACAAAAAAATGTCGAGTGTATCCTGTGTAAGTTCATTTCAACAACCTACTAACTGGACAACATTTGCCAATTACGTTAATGGAGGTGCAATGCCTTCTGCTGCTGCAGGTCAGGCAATTTTAAATGAATTGTTAGAAGACATAAAAGTGGCTAACTGTACAACGAATAATGGCTATCTGTATGCATTATTCAAACAACCTGGAAATACCAATACGATGCCTTATAATAACACAGTAGCATCACTTCCTGGAATAATTACCGCAGTTAATTACGATGAAGGAAAAAATGGTTATGCGTATAATGATTCTTTATATCAGGATACAGAATATGGATCTACTGTTGGATCAAGTACAAGTTGGAACAATGGATGGTATTACAGGAATGATGGGGTAGATCTGCAATATTCAACTGCTGAAAATGGCCCTACTGTTGGCTGGACGGAAACAAATGATTGGATGCAATATACTGTCAACATTGCTGCAGCAGGTTCTTATAACGTTACTGTACGGGCGGCAAGTGGAGCGGCAGGTGGTAAATTATCTATATCTTCTGATGGAACAACATTGATCAGTAACGCTACGATATCAGCAACGGGTGGTTGGGATACCTGGCAGAATTTTAATTTAGGTAATGTAACACTTCCTGCAGGTCAACATACAATAGTAGCTACAGTAACTACTCCGGGATATAATCTTAGTTATTTTAATTTCTCTACACTTGCACCAGTTATAACAAGTGCAATAGCGACATCAGGAATAACCGGTTCATCACTTAATTACAATATAACGGCAACGAATACCCCAACAAGTTTCTCTTTAGTTGGAACATTACCAACAGGATTAAATTTGAATACAGGTACGGGTGTAATTAGTGGAACACCGACAATTGCAGGTACTTTTATAGATACAATAAAAGCAATAAATGCAAGCGGAACAGGTGTACAGGTGTTAACGATAACCATTACGTCTCCGGTGCCAACAATACCTGTAATAACAAGTACGAATAATATAAATGGTACTGTAGGGACGGCATTTAGCGGTTATACGATTACAGCGACAAATAGTCCTGCTTCATATTCGGTAACAGGTGCATTGCCTGCGGGATTATCATTATCAGGCAATGTAATTAGTGGAACACCTACAGTATCAGGAACATTTGTTGATACTGTAAAAGCGACAAATGCAGGAGGAACAGGAACGCAAGTGTTAACAATTACTATAGTTGCATCATCATCCGGTTGTTCAACATCGATGGTTGTAAATGCAACATCGGTTCCAATAATTGATGGAACAGTAGACGCCGTATGGTCGAATGCACCAAAAAATGCGATCAATAAAACGATTCAGGGAACAATACAGACCGGCTCAACCTGGCAGGCAATGTATGATGCAAATAATTTGTATGTTTTGGTACAGGTAACAGATGCAAATCTTAGTGATAATGGCGGAACAACAAATAGTTATAACCAGGATGGTGTAGAACTATTTATTGCAGGTAATGATAGTAAAGCTGGAGCCTATACGGCCAATGATCATCAATATCGTTTTAACTGGGGTATTACACCTTATTCTCCGGCAAGCATAACCGGTGATGCTCCGCTTGTGACAACAGGCATTACGTATGCTATTCTAACCTCAGCAGGAGGATATACTTTAGAAACCGCAATACCATGGACAACAATTGGAGGGACTGCGCCATACAATGGTAAACCAATAGGATTTGATATCAACATAAATGATGAGCAAACGAATGCAGGCGTAAGAAACGCGACAGCAGGATGGAACGGAACAGCTACAGATGATTTTGATAATACAGCAGATTTTGGAATGGTTACTTTAACTGTATGTGCTGCAACTGCACCTGTAATAACAAGTGCAACAACTGCAAGTGGAACAGTAGGTACAACATTTACAAGTTATGGTATAACGGCAACGAATACCCCAACAAGCTATGCAATAGGAGGAACGTTACCGGTAGGCTTGAGTTTAAATACTTCAACAGGAGTAATAAGCGGTGCACCAACAGTTGCCGGAACATTTATAGATACAGTAAAAGCAACTAATTCAGGTGGTACAGGAGTACAGGTATTAATAATCACGATCAATCCAGCACAACCGGTAGTAAGTTCAAACGTGGTAAGTGGTACAGTAGGCACAGTGTTTAATTACACGATCAGTGCAACGAATGGTCCAACAAGTTATACAGCTACACCATTACCGGCGGGCTTAACATTTAATGCATCAACAGGAGTTATCAGTGGCACACCAACAACAGCTGGAGGGCCAACGACAGTAAATATTACGGCAACGAATACAGGTGGCACAGGTTCGGGTACAGTAGCTATAACAATTAATCCTGCAAAGCCGATAGTTGCAACAGCCTCAACAACAGGCACTGTGGGCGTATCATTTAGCTATACGATCAGTGCAACCAATAATCCAACAAGTTATAGTTCAACAACGTTATTACCTACGGGCTTAAGTTTGAATACTGCAACAGGAGTGATCAGTGGTATACCAACAACAGCTGGAACATTTACCATAACAGATACAGCAAAAAATATTAGTGGTTCAGGAGCCGGTACATTGACTATTACGATCGATCCAGCAAAACCAGTAATTGCAACAGCATCAACAACAGGCACAGTAGGTGTATCATTTAGCTATACGATCAGTGCAACAAACAGTCCGACAAGTTATGGTTCAACAACATTGCCAGCAGGCTTAAGTTTAAATACAACAACAGGTGCAATAACAGGTACACCAACAATAGCGGGAACATTTATAATAACTGATACAGCAAAAAATATTAGCGGTTTAGGAACCGGTACGTTGACGATAACAATCAATCCTGCAATACCAGTAGTAGCAACAGCCTCAACAACAGGTACAGTTGGAGTATCATTTAGTTACACGATCAGTGCAACAAACAGTCCGACAAGTTATGGTTCAACAGCATTGCCAGCAGGCTTAAGTTTAAATACAACAACAGGTGTAATAAGTGGAACACCAACAGTGGCTGGAACATTTACCATAACAGATACAGCAAAAAATATTAGTGGTTCAGGGACTGGCACATTGACCATAAAAATTAATCCAGCAATACCAGTCGTAGCAATATCATCAACAACAGGTACAGTAGGCGTATCATTTAGTTACATGATCAGTGCAACAAACAATCCGACAAGTTATGGTTCAACAACATTGCCAGCAGGCTTAAGTTTAAATACAACAACAGGTGCAATAACAGGTACACTAACAATAGCGGGAACATTTATAATAACTGATACAGCAAAAAATATCAGTGGTTCAGGGACTGGCACATTGACGATAACAATCAATCCAGCCAAACCAGTAGTTACATCAACTACGGTAAATGGTACAACTGGAGTTGCATTTAATTATACAATATCTGCAACAAACAGTCCAACAAGTTATGGAGTATCAGGATTGCCGGGTGGTTTAACTTTCAATAGTACAACAGGAACAATAAGTGGCACACCAACCACAACCGGAACGTTTACGATATTAGATACGGCGAAAAATATCTCAGGTTTTGGATCGGGTACATTGGTAATAACAATTACAACGATAGTACCACCTGTACCAGTTGTTACTTCAGGATCGGCAACAGGAACAGTGGGTAGTTCGTTTAGTTATACAATAATAGCAACCAATAGTCCAATAGGTTATAGTTCAACAACATTACCAGCAGGCCTAAGTTTAAACAGCTCTGGAGTAATAAGTGGTATACCAACAGTAGCGGGTATATTCACTATAACAGATACAGCTAAAAATGCGGGAGGTAATGGAACGGGTACATTGATAATAACAATAAATCCAGCAATACCGGTAGTCGTAACAGCATCAACAACAGGTACAGTAGGTGTATCATTTAGTTACACGATCAGTGCAACAAATAGTCCGACAAGTTATGGTTCAACAACATTGCCAGCAGGCTTAAGTTTAAATACAACAACGGGTGCGATAACTGGCACACCAACAGTAGCGGGTATATTTACAGTAACCGATACAGCAAAAAATATCAGTGGTTCAGGTACTGGCACATTGACGATAACAATAAATCCAGCAAAACCGGTTGTAGCAATATCATCAACAACAGGCACAGTAGGCGCATCATTCAGTTATACGATCAGTGCAACCAATAGTCCGACAAGTTATGGTTCAACAACATTGCCAGCAGGCTTAAGTTTAAATACAACAACGGGTGCGATAACTGGCACACCAACAGTAGCGGGTATATTTACAGTAACCGATACAGCAAAAAATATCAGTGGTTCAGGTACTGGCACATTGACGATAACAATAAATCCAGCAAAACCGGTTGTAGCAATATCATCAACAACAGGCACAGTAGGCGCATCATTCAGTTATACGATCAGTGCAACAAATAGTCCGACAAGTTACGGTTCAACAACATTGCCAGCAGGCTTAAGTTTAAATAAAGCAACAGGTGCAATAACAGGCACACCAACAGTAGCCGGAACATTTATAATAACAGATACAGCAAAAAATATCAGTGGTTCAGGAACGGGTACATTGACGATAATAATCAATCCAGCTAAACCGGTTGTTACATCAACTACGGTGAATGGTACAACAGGAGTTGCATTTAATTATACAATATCTGCAACAAATAATCCAACAAGTTATGGAACATCAACATTACCGGGCGGCTTAACTTTCAATAGTACAACAGGAACAATAAGTGGAACACCTATCATAGCCGGAACGTTCACGATATTAGATACGGCGAGAAATATCTCAGGTTTTGGAGTAGGCACATTGACAATAACAATTGCAACGATAGTGCCACCTATACCGGTAGTTACCTCAGGGTCAGTAACCGACACAGTAGGCGTATCATTTAGCTATACGATCAGTGCAACAAACAGTCCGACAAGCTATGGTTCAACAACGTTATCAGCAGGCTTAAGTTTAAATAAAGCAACAGGTGCAATAACAGGCACACCAACAGTAGCAGGAACATTTATAATAACTGATACAGCAAAAAATATCAGTGGTTCAGGAACGGCTACATTGACGATAACCATCAATCCAGCAAAACCGGTTGTAACATCAGCAACACTAACAGGTACAGTAGGTGTATCATTTAGTTATACAATAAGTGCAACAAATAATCCGACAGGCTACAGTTCAACAACATTGCCAGCAGGCTTAAGTTTAAATACAACAACAGGTGCAATAACAGGTACACCAACAGTAGCTGGAACATTTATAATAACTGATACAGCAAAAAATATCAGTGGTTCAGGAACGGGAGTGTTAACGATCACGATCAATCCTGCATTACCGGGTATACCTGTAATAACCAGTTTGCCAACAGCAGTAGGCACAATCGGTACAGCATTTAGTTACAACATAACGGCAACGAATACCCCAACAAGTTATGGATCAACCACATTGCCTGCAGGATTAAATTTGGATATGGTAACAGGTGCAATAACAGGTACGCCATCTGTCTCAGGTACATTTATAGATACAATAAAAGCAACTAATGCAGCCGGTACAGGAATTGAGGTGTTAACTATTACCATTAATAGTTTGCCTGGTATACCTGTAATTACAGGTAATGGATCTGTAAGTGGAATTGTGGGAACATCTTTTGAATATAGTATAACAACGAATGTTCCTGTATTAAGCTATAATGCTATTAATTTACCAGCAGGCCTAAGTATTAATACAGCAACAGGAGAGATTACAGGTATCCCAACAACAATAGATACAACTAAAGTAACTATTACGGCAACCAATGCAAGTGGTACAGCATATCATGTATTAACGATCAGTATAACAGCTCCGCCTGTTCCAGTGATTTCCAGTGTTGATACAGCGACAGCTACGGAAGGTGAATCATTTGCTTATAGCATTGAATCATCGAATGCGCCAACAAATTATGGTGTTACGGGATTGCCGAATGGTTTAACTATAGATCCAACAACAGGAATAATAAGTGGTACGCCAACAGTATCGGGTACCTTTAATGTAACGCTTACAGCTACTAATGCTTTTGGTACGGCTACAGAAGTATTAACGCTTGCGGTTAATGCTCCTGCATCGGGAACACCAGTATTAATGCCGAATCCAGTAACAGACGGACACTTCAAGCTTACACTTCCGGGTTGGCCAGAAGGAGAAACAGTGAATGTAGAGATCAGGGATTTTATTGGAATGTTGGTACAGAGAGGAACAGCAGTCATTAGCGATGGGTCTATTACGGTATATGTCCCGGGTTTAATTGCGGGTAACTATGTTGCCATAGTGATAGATACTAATAAAAAAGTAGTGAAGAAGTTTACAGTAAAATAATTTCTGTATTTAATTAATAAAAAATGCTCCATAATTATGGAGCATTTTTTATTAAACTTTTGGTCTTATTATTCTAGTTTGGTAATTCTTTTTTCACTGCATTGATCCAATCTGTGAACAACTCTTTTTCTATTGAACAAACTACGCTGCATAGTTCTTTGTAATCAGGAGAAAATGCTTTTAGTTGTTCAGTCATTTCATGGAGGTGATTAATTTCTTCGGCAATAATAGTTTTTACATTCACCGTACTTTTTATACCGGTTAATACTTCCTGATACTGAGGATATAATTCATCTGCTCTTACTTCTATTGCATAAGTAACTAATAAGTAGGCAGCATATTTCAAGTCATTTCCTTTGTAACTGAATCTGTCTTTTAAAAAACGACAAACCTTAACATCCAACACATGTAAATAATAGTGACTCATATCGGGAGCCAACAAATATTTTCTTTCGTAAGTCGGACAACTATTTTTATCTATTTTCTGAATTTGTTTTTTTAGAAAGTAGGCATGTCTTGCTTCTTCAGCCGCATGCTTTAATATCATTTCGGTTGTAAGTACAGGATGCTCGCAACGTTTGATCTTTTTCGCTCCCGTATTTTCCATTAAAGAAAGCGTATTCAGCCAACGTGCGTGCGTATTATTATCTTTCACTACTAACTCGAAAATATTTTCCATGGACACAAAATTAATCCTAACCATCGATTTTACCTGATTTTTTTGATTCCGAAATAGGGAAATCAAAAAAATCCTTTAAATCAAATTAATCAACGGTTCAGACAATTACAATAAATGTGTTAAGGATGATTTGATAACCTCATATACCTTGTTCAGTTCGTCTTTTGTAATGCAATAAGGCGGCATGATATACACTACATTGCCTAATGGACGAAGTAGCACTCCATTATTCAGATAAAATTTATAAGCTTCTTTTTTGATAGAATTAAAATAAGAAGTATCCTCTGCAGTATTTAATTCAATAGCAATAATAGTTCCTTGTAGACGGACTTCCTTTACCAAGTCGCTTCTATCCATTTCTTCAGCAAATATTTTATGATGATCACCGATCATTTTAATTTGTTGCTGACAGCTTTCTTTTAGTAATAATTCTATACTTGCGTTGGCTGCTGCACAAGCTAATGGATTAGCAGTGTAAGAATGCCCATGAAAAAAAGTCTTTTCCATTTCATCCGCATAAAAAGCATTATATATTTTTTGCGAACAGGCCGTTACACCTAATGGCATAAAGCCACCGGTAATGCCTTTTGATAAACAAATTATATCGGGCTGGTTTTGCAAGTAATTGATAGCGAAATTTTTTCCTGTGCGACCAAAGCCCGTCATTACTTCATCAGCAATGCAAATAATATTTTTTTGCTTTGCGATCGATAAAAGTTCATCCAGATATTTTGCTTCATGCATTAACATGCCGCCTGAACCTTGTA
>Ga0206871_10128_pt1 | contig 20492 bp, 15 predicted proteins | sample Alteio_BWOrgCont_33_FD_152627 | JGI IMG/M metagenome (GOLD analysis project Ga0206871, IMG submission 152627) | Enriched cells from forest soil in Barre Woods Harvard Forest LTER site, Petersham, Massachusetts, United States -... | ecosystem: Environmental > Terrestrial > Soil > Temperate forest >...
TGATCGAGCATCGGGCGGTGCGGCGGGTGAATTTTACGGGGTCGACGAAGGTGGGGCGGCGGATTGGGGAACTGTGCGGGCGGCATCTGAAGCCGGCGCTGCTGGAACTTGGTGGGAAGGCGCCGATGGTTGTGCTGGATGATGCGAATGTCGATGATGCGGTCGCGGCGGCGGTGTTTGGGGCGTATGCGAACTCGGGGCAGATCTGCATGTCGACGGAGCGGATTATTGTGGATCGGAAGATTGCGGATGTGTTTGTGGAGAAGCTGGCGGCGCGGGCGAGAGGTTTGACGGCGGGCGATCCGGCGGCGGGGAAGGCGGTGCTTGGTTCGCTGGTCAGCGGCGATGCGGCTCGGCGAGTGCGTGAGTTGACGGAGGATGCGGCGGCGCAGGGGGCGGTGGTTGTTGTGGCGCCGGAGTTCGATGGGGCGATTTGCTCGGCGGCGGTGGTCGATCATGTGACGCCGAAGATGAAGCTGTATGCGGAGGAGTCGTTTGGGCCGGTGGCGGCGGTGATCCGCGTCGATGGGGATGATGAGGCGGTGCGCGCGGCGAATGATACGGAGTATGGGTTGTCGGCAGCGGTGTTTAGTCAGAATGTGAATCGGGCGATTGATGTGGCGATGCGGGTGAATTCGGGGATGTGTCATATCAATGGGCCGACCGTGGACGATGAAGCGCAGATGCCGTTCGGCGGGGTGAAGGCGAGCGGGTTTGGAAGGTTTGGGGGAAGGGCGGCGGTAGCGGAGTTTACGGATTTGCGGTGGATTACGATTGCGACGAAGGGGCAGCGGTATCCATTCTAAACGCTGACATAAGTAGTTCTCGCCAACGACGGGCTTTTACCCAAAAATTCAACGCTCTTCGTGCTGTGGGCCGAAGCGGACTTCTGTCTGACGATGACATACGAAACTGCGTAGTAACTATAAATCCTCCATATCTATGTGTTGGTTTATCTAAGGTATGCGGATTTCCAGATGAAAAATTCTGGAAGGTTGAAACGACGAAACCTAAGCTCAACGAACTAAATGCCTTATTTATGTCATGCGTTGGCAAATTTATTGCAACCAATTTGGCCCATCAACCGGGGTGTTTGAGTTCGTAGATGGATGGGCAGCGGGCTTCGTAAATAAATTTTCTGCAAATCCAAACGCTCAGACCCGTTCTCCGGAACTGGGAGATAAGGAATGCGAAGACGCTTTTCGTCGCTATTGGTGTGTCTTGGAGTATTGCTGCTTTTGGCCGTTAGCGGAGTGGCGCAGGAAACCACTGGGGGAATAACAGGGACAGTGAAGGATCCGTCTGGAGCGGTTGTGCCGGGCGCGAAGGTAGAGGTAAAGGCGAGCACGCTCGTGGGAGAGAAATCGCTCACTACGGATAGCAACGGTTACTACAGGTTCGCAAACCTGCCGCCTGGGAATTACACGATAACTGTTGTCGGCAACGGGTTTGAAACGGCGAAGCGAGATTTGATCCTGGAAGTCGGGCACTTGCCCACTGTCGATTTTGTGCTTGAGATCGGTAAAGCGTCTCAAGTGGTTGAAGTTACTTCGGCTACGCCGGTCATCGACACGACGACGAACGTGACGACCACAAACGTGACCGAGGATGTCATTAATAATGTGCCGCACGGGACGTCGTTTCAATCGGTGATTCAGTTCGCGCCCGCGGCGCGCAACGAACCTTTGATGGGGAACACGACGTCGATGGCCTCGACGACGTTCCATTCGGCGGCGCCCGGAAATGGCAACGGGAGTTCTCAAGCGGGCTCGGCGGTCGACGGGAATACGTTCGGATTTTCCGTGGCTGGCGGGTCGGACTCTGAGAACTCTTATTTGGTTGAGGGGCAAGAGACGGCGAACCTGATCGGCGGCTATTCGCACACGAATGTGCCGTTCGACTTCATTCAGGAAGTGGAAATCAAGAACTCGGGAATTCAGGCGGAGCACGGCGGCGCGCTGGGCGGCGTTGTGAACGTGATCATGAAGAAAGGGTCGAACCAGTTTCATGGTTCGGTCTTTGCGCAGTTTGAGAACGATGCGCTCGACGCGAACCCGGTGCCGACGACCGCGCTCTACAATCCGCTGGGGACAGCGACGGCGACGAGCTGGGGTGTGCTCGACCCGAATATCGAGGAGTACGTATCGAAGAAAGATCACTACAGCACCATTTTGCCGGGATTCACGTTGGGCGGACCGATCCTGAAAGATCGCATTTTCGCGTTCGTGGGCTTCAACCCGTGGATTTCGAACGTTGAGCGTGGCGTGAACTACGATCAACCGGGCGGGCTCGGCGGGCTGGGTCTCGTGAACTTCAGCCAGAATACGCGGACGTATTACACCAACGCGCGGGTAGACGCCGCGGTCACGCAAAAATTGCGACTCTTCACTTCGTGGCTGTATCAACTGCAAAAGCAATACGGAGAGAATTTGCCGACACTCGGAGACTCTGCGAACGGCCTGTATAACCCGAACTCGTCGATTGCGCCTTCTACGTATTCGCACGATCTCGGCTTTACGGCGCCGAACAACACGACGAACGTCGGCGTGGACTACAGCCTCAAGCCGAACCTCATTTTGACCGGCCGATTTGGCTACTACTTCGAGAACTATCATGACTTCGGATTCCCGACGACGGGAAATCTGACGTCGTGGTTTACGAACGGCGTTGGGGGAACGGACGTATTTGGCGCTCCGCTACCGGCATCGCTGCAGGAGCCGAACGGCTTCGTCAACCTGGCGAGCAGCAACAGCTTCACGGTGCGTAACGCGAACAAAGCGATGCAGGCAGACGTAAACGCAGCGTGGTTCAAGAGCGGGTGGAAGGGAACGCACAACTTCAAGTTCGGCTATCAGCTGAATCGTTTGAACAATGACGTCGCGCAGCACTACAACGTGCCGGTCGTGGAGTATTACGTGGGCAAAGCCGCGTCGTATACACCGCTTGGGCCGGTCGGTCAGGCGAACTGCGCTCCGCTGGTCGCGGAGTTTGGCCAGTGCTCAGGTCAATATGGATACATCAACGTGCAAGACCTGGGAACGCAGGGTCAAGCAACGAGCTACAACCACTCTTTCTTCGCGCAGGACTCGTGGTCGATCGCTCGGGGTCTGACGATCAACCTCGGCGTTCGCGTGGAGAAAGAATATTTGCCTGCCGAGAATCAGCCAGAGGGCGGAATTACGCGTCCGATCGATTTCGGATGGGGGCAGAAGGTCGCGCCACGCATCGGCCTCGCGTGGGATCCGACAGGCCGTGGAAAGATGAAGATATTCGGCGGTTATGGACAGTTCTACGATCAGATGAAACTCAACCTGGCGATCAGCTCGTTTGGCGGAGGGTATTGGAGCAACTGCTACTACGCGCTGAATACGGCTGACGTCGCGTCGATCGCACCGGAGTTCAATAACGTCGGACGATACTGCGGCGGCATCGGAAGCAACTCCGCAAGCCAAGCAAACTTCGGAGGTACGACGCCGGCGGGAATTACCTTCCTCGAAAATCAGAACTACCGGACGAATCCGACGACTTGCTCGACTTGCACGCTCACAGAAGAAGGCGTTGCTCCCGGGCTGAGTCCATACGAGCAGCACGAGATAACGGTCGGGTTTGACTACCAGCTCAAGCCATCGCTCGCCTTTGAAGTTCGATACGATAGACGGCGTCTGGACCACGTGATCGAAGATTCGGCGTTGGTGAATCCGAACATCGGCGAGACCTTCGTCATCGTCAATCCGGGCCAAGGCGTCAACAGCACGTACAACGGCTTCTACAACTTCCTCTATGGGCTCACGCCTGGCCAAACGGGAGCTTCTCCTTGCTCGAATTGCCCACCGACGATTCCGGCGATACGTGATTACGACGGCGTTGAGTTCCGGCTGACGGAGCGGACGAAGCGCTGGAATGGAATGTTTTCGTACACGTGGAGCAGACTGTGGGGCAACTATTCCGGCTTGACCAGCTCGATGCAGGAAGATGGTGGCGGCGGACGGAATGCGCCGAACAACAGCCGCGCATTTGACGAACCGATGTTCTCGTGGACCGCGGACGGAACATCGAACGCGGGTCTCTTGCCAACCGATCGCCCGAATACTTTCAAGGGCTACGTCTATTACAGCATTCCCTGGTTGCGTCGCATGACGACGGACTTCGGAATTTTCCAAGTCATGTATCAAGGGACGCCAGAAACGAGCTTTATGGATGTCGGGAATGCTGGTCCTCTCTACTCCCTGGCTGGCGGCGGATACTCGACCAACATCGTGGGACGTGGGAACTGGGTGGACGTGTCTCAGGATCCGACGACCGGTCAGATCACTTTCGGCTCGCCACACCTTCAGCGCACGCCGTGGTATCTGCAGACGGACTTCAACGTTCAACAGAACTACCGGCTCAGCGAGACGAAGTCGATTTCGTTCTCGGCGACCATGTCGAACCTGTTCAACGAACGGTCGGTGACCGCTGTGAATGAATCGATCGACAGCGGCTTTAACTTCAACTACATCGGGCCCAACGGCTTGAACACGGGAGCGGGTACGCCGTTCTACAGCGCCATCTTCCAACCGTACAACTATCAAGCGCTGGCGAACAATGCGTATACCAACTCCACTTGCGCGGCAGGGAAGGGTTGCGGACCGCTCACCGTTAGCTCTGGCTACGGCATGCCGAACCGGTATCAAATCGGGCGGACGATCCGGTTGCAGGCGAAGTTCACCTTCTGACCGCAGTTGAGAAACAATCTGAGAAGGAAAGGGAGCTGCTTCGGCGGCTCCTTTTCTTTTTGCAGATGCGTTACTTAAGCCAGCCGAAAGCGAGCGTGTCGGTATTCATAGCTTCGTCGACCAACGGATGAGCGAGGTCGAGTCCGTTGGCGCCGTTGGCGAACAGCACTACAGCGGCCTTCGTTTTCGGCTCCGCCATCACGAAGGCTTTGAACGAGCCGTTGTCGCCCCAGTGCCACAATTGTTTGCGTCCGTCTTTGCGCTCGATGCCCCAGCCCAATCCCCAGAAGAGAGTCGTCGATAAATTTTTCGGTTCCTGCTTGATGCAGATTCGGCAGGCGGGGTCGAGCGCGATTTGTGGAGCTTCCATCTCGCGGATCGTGGCGGGTTTCAAATCCTTCCCATTAAGAATGGCTTCGACGAAGAGCGCGTAGTCTCTGGCGGTGGTGTTCAGGGTGGAGGCGGCGCCGGCTTCGTCGGGCTTCCACTTTTTCTCGGGCGTTTCGTTTTCGTCGTGGCCGGTGGCGGTGAGCGCATCGAATTCGGGGCGCCAGATGTAGCTGCTGCTAGTCATGCCAAGTGGTTTGAAGACGGCTTCGGTCATGTATTCGTTGAGCGGCTTGCCGGTGATCTGCTCGACAACGCGCTGGAGATAAATGTAGCCTTCGCCCGAGTAGCTGAAGCGATCGCCGGGTGGGAAATAAATGTGGAGGCCGTCGTCGCTGCGCCAATTCGGAAATCCGGAACGATGACTTAGGATGAGGCGCGCGGTGATCTTTGAGAGGCGAGGGTCATCGGCGATGTAGGGCTTCGGGAGATAGGTGGTGAGCGGGACGTCCAGGCCGAGTTTGCCTTGGTCGACGAGTTTCAGAACGGCGTAGGCGAAGACGGGCTTGCCGAGGGAAGCGGCTTCGAAGGTGGTCTCGTTTGATACAGCCTGGTTTGTTTTGGCGTCCTTTACGCCGAATGCGTGAATCCAAGTCGTCTTTCCGTTTCGAATCAGGGCGATCTCAAGACCGGGCACGCGGTCTTTTTTCATGAGTTCAGGGGCGTCTTTTTCGAGCTTCAGAATCGTTGTGTCCGCAGGCAGCTTTACCTCTTTTTTTGCCCGCAACGTCGGCGACGAAAACGACAGGCCGACAGTGGCCGTTGCAAGCAAAACAGCCGCCTGAACCAGCATCCCCGAACGAGTCACATGTGCCTCCAAAGTTGGATATCGGAACTCACCGATTTAGACGAACAAAGGCGTTTGCGGTCACGAAGTGAATATACGTGCACACCCTCGACTAAGTTCCGTCACGAGTGGATGCCCCCATCGTGGGAATGCTGTTTCTGAAATTTCAAAATCGTTCAATTGATCACTTACGAGGCGGTTTGTTGGGCGGTGTAGGCGAGTGATTTGGCAACGTGGGAGTCGCCCATTTCGGTGTTCAACATGGCGTGATAGAGGTGGCGCTCGGGCCAGTTCAGCTTGAGGTATCTTTTGACAAAGGCTGCGCGATCGGTATCGATGGTGTCGACGTCGGCGATGGCTTTGTCTTCTGGTGTTCCGGCAGCGATCAGGCGGTGGATTTTAAACGTGCGGGAGGCGTAGAGGAATGTTCGAAAGACGTCTTTGCGATCGCGGAGAAAATGTTGGGAGCCACGGCCGACGATTACACATGGACCGCTAGAAAGAGCGCGATTGACGGCGGTTTCGGAGACGGTGGCGATGCGGCGGGCGTCGAGGAGTTCGAGACGATCGGCGGGCGGTAAGCCCCCCTCGAATGCTCCTCGCAGGAAAGATTTGAAGACGCGATAGACGGCAGGATCATTTTTCCATTCGCGCTGCTCGACGGCTTGCGGCGTGCTATTGGTGAGCCGTGCGATTTCTTGGGTGAGTTCGTGGTCCCAGAGTTTCCAACCGAGAAGTTGAGCCAGGTTTGCGGCAATTTCGGAGCCGCCGCAGCCAAACTCGCGTTCAATTGTTATCGCGTGTATCTGCATGAACGTACCTAACCGGCAGCAACTTGGCCGCCCGCACCCGGGTCGTTTTTCTTCAGGAAAAATGCTAGAACGAACATGACGGAGCAGAGCGCCCCGAGGATCCAAAACGTGTCCATGTAGGAGAGAACGTGTGATTGTTGATTGACTAGCTGATAGAACCTCGCGACGGCCTGATCGTGGGCGTCGGTACGCCGCAAGCCTGAATGTGCGATCTGTGAACTCAGTGAGTGGAGCGAGGAACGAAACCGGGGAGTGTCCGGCGTGACGTGGCCAACGAGGATTTGCTGGTGGTATTGAGATCGCCGGATGATCAGCGTGGTCACCAGCGAAGTCCCGATGCTGCCGCCGATGTTGCGCATGAAATTGATGATGCCTGATGCGCTGGTGCCTTTCTCTTCAGGAATTCCGATGTAGCCCGCCGCCGTGATGGGAACGAAAAGAAATCCGATTCCGATGACGTGCGTGATGCGCAGCCAGGTTGCAAAACCGAAGCTGATGGATAAATCGATCTGGTGCGCCGAGTAGATCAGTCCAATCGCGAGGCAGAGCCATCCCATGGCGATCAGGTATCTGGCTTGAATCTTGGACGTCAGACGGCCGGTGATCGGCATCATCACCAGCAAGACGACACCTCCTCCCGACAAGACGAGACCCGCGAGCTCGGCTGTGTAACCGTTCAGCGTCTGGAGAAATTCGGGAATCAAAACCAAGGTGCTGAAAAGCATGAAGCCCATCATGAACATCATGAGGTTGGCCGCAGCGAAGTTGAAGCTCTTGAACATTCGGACGTCGACGAGCGGATCTTTGCGACGCCACTCCCAGATGATGAGCGTGACGATGCAGATCGACGCAGTTATCGCGAGGGTGGTGATGAACCGAGATCCGAACCAATCGTCTTCCTGCCCCTTGTCCAGAAGCACCTGCAACGAACCGATTCCGAGCGCCAACATGGACATTCCGATGTAGTCCACGCGGATGCCTCCGCGCTTCAGGCGGTGGAGGAACGGCGGATCTTCGACGAGGGTGTAGGTCAGATAAAGCGCGAGCGATACGACGGGCAAGGTAATAAAAAATATCCACCGCCAGGAATAATTGTCGGTGATCCATCCGCCGAGCATGGGCCCTACTGTCGGCGCGAGAACCGCGGAGATTCCGTAGAGAGCAAACGCGACGCCACGCTTTTCTGGGGGGAAGGCATCGTTGAGAATCGCTTGGGCCATCGGCTGGAGGCCGCCTCCACCCACACCTTGAATGGCTCGGAACAAAAGCAATACGGGAAGGTTCGGAGAAAGTCCGCAGGCCAGGGAACTCAAGGTAAAGATCAAGAGGGAGTACATGAAATATCGCTTGCGGCCGATCACTTCGGCGAGCCATCCGCTCATTGGCAGGACGATGGCGTTAGCAGCGAGATACGACGTGAGCACCCACGTGCTGTCGTCGTAGCTCGCGCCTAGTCCTCCACCGATGTACGGCAACGCGACGTTGGCGACGCTCGTGTCGAGGACCTCGACGAATGCCGCCATCGAAACGGTGATGCCGATCACCCAGGGATTTACTTTCGGGCGCCAAACGGCCTGGGCCACCGGAAGAGTTAACGCCTGAGCGCTCATCGCAGATAAACCTTGGCCTCGACGTTCATGCCTGGACGAAGCTGGTGGTCGCGGTTTTCGCCCTGCTCGAGGACGATCTTGACCGGGACGCGTTGGACGATCTTTACGTAATTGCCGGTGGCGTTTTCGGGAGGCAGCAGGCTGAAGATGGGACCAGTGGCGCCGGCGATGCTGTCGACGTGGCCTTTATAGGTGCGGTCGTTGGAATCGCAGGTGATCTCGACCTTTTGCGCCGGCCGCATGTGTTTCAATTGCGTTTCTTTGAAGTTCGCGGTGATCCATACCTGATCGAGCGGAACGACGGTTAGCAACTGTTCGCCGGGTTCGACGTTGAGTCCGACGACGACTTTTTTGGTGACCTCGCCGGTGACCGGCGCGAGAACTTTTGTGTAGCCAAGGTTGAGTTCGGCCTGCTCGAGTTCGGCCTTCTTTTGGCGTTCGTCCGCGACGGCGGAGAGCGCTCTGGCTCGGGTGGACGCGACGCGTTGGGGTCCGGCGTGCGCGGATTCGTCTCGCGCTACTGCTTCGGCGAGACGGCTGCGCGCCTGGGCGACGTTTTGTTCGGCGCTCGACTCTTCGGCTTTGGCGGCGACTACAGCTGCGGTGTTCGTCTGTGCGGTGGCGATCGCGTGATCGTAGATTTGCTTTGGAAGTTCGTCCTTGACCAGCAGAAGGTGATACCGCTGGACATCGTCCTGCGCTTTCACGTTTTCTGCTTCGGCTTCGAGGATGCGCGCCTGCGCGGCGGCAACTTGTTTTTCGCCGGCTTCGATGGCTGCTTTCGCGTTCTCGATGTCGGAAGAAGTGAATTTTAGTTGGCTCTCGGTGTCTACCGAGCTGATCGGCACGTCGATGTTAAGGGCGCGGGCGGCGGCTCGGGCGGTTTCGAGGTTGGCTTGCGCTTTCGCCAGAGCAACGTTGTAGTCTTCCGGGTCGATCTCGATGAGCGTGGCGCCTTCCTGTACATACTGGTTGTCTTCGACGTGGACGGCTCGCACGTAACCTGAGATCCGCGCACTGACGGGGTAGAGGTGAACATCGACTTGCGCGTCGTCGGTGTTCTCGAAGCCTGAGAAGTAGTTCCAGAGAAAGACTCCACCGATAATAAGGAACAACACGGAGGCTGCGATGATCCATCGCTTGCGGGAGCGGCGGCGTGGATAGTCGACGAGCGGGGGCGTGTCGGAGCTTTGCGATTCGGAATTGCGTGTCGGGTTCGCAGGAGTTTCAGGGCTCTTGGACGGGTATTGGTCGGGCATCTTATTTTCCTTTGAGATAGAGCGCGTAATTCGATTCCGCGCCGCCGATTGCTCGCGCGAGAGAAATTTTTGCCGTGTTGTAGCGGTAGAGGCTGGAGATGTAGGCGTCATTCGCATCTGCAAGCGATTCCTGCGCCTGGACGACTTCGATGTTGTCGGTTACTCCCGAGGCGAAGCGATCGCGCGATTGCGCGAGGGTCTCGGTGGCAAGGCGGACGGCATTTTGCTCGACTGAAACTTCCTGCGAGGTGTCTTGCAAATCCAGGAAAGCGTCGCGGACTTCCTGGTCGATGGCGGCGCGCAGATCTTCCAGGCGTTGCCGGGCGCCGGCGACGACGGAAACTGCGACGAGATTGTCTCCGTGAACTTTGCCGCCCTGGAAAATGGGTAGGCGGAGTTCGGCGGCTGCGTCGACGGTTCCGTGGTTCGCTACAAAATTGGTGCCGATGGATCCGTAGTCCGCAACTGCGGACAACGTAGGGTAACGCTCGGCGGAAGCAGCCTTCTTTTGTAACTCAGCCGCGTGCACCTGCTCGACTTGGCTCTTGTAGTCGGGCCGAGAAGTGTAGGCCTGGCGCAATGCTTCTTCGAGCGTTGAAGTGGTGAGCGGCTGATATCCGACTTCCGTAGCCATGTCGAACGCTTGACCTGCCGGGAGTCCGATTGCTCGTGCCAGAGCCAGTTTCTGTTTGGCCAGATTATTCCGCGCGACGATCAATCTTTGCTCACGCGTCTGGAGCTCGACATCGGAGCGCAGCACGTCGACCGCGGCGGCCAAGCCGGCGGTCTTTTGATCAGTCGTTTGTTCGAGGAGCACTTTTGCGGTGTCGCGTTGAGCGAGGGCCGATTCGACTTGCGATTGATCCGCGATGACAAGCAAATAATTTGAAACCACAACCGCGACGATCAGTTCACGTGCGTTCTGGTAGCTGAATTGAGCGGATTTCTCTTGAGCAGTGGAGGAGCGCGCGCGTTCGATGGATTCCCAGTCGAAAATCGACTGGTTGAGATATGCACGCGTGTCGAAAACTCCAAAAGGGCCGATGACGGGCGGATGGCCGGGAACGGTAATGCCGATGATCGCCTTCAAATCATTCTGGCGAACACCGAAACTGGTAGCGGTAGTCAGGTTTGGCAGCAGGGAACTGAGTGCTCGCCAGCGCTCGCCTCGCGCACCCGATTCCGCGTCGGCGGAAAGCAGTCCGCCAAGGTTTTGGCGCAGACCACGAGCCACGGCGTCCTCTAGCGACAGCGACAACGCAGTCGGGCTGGCTGTGCCTGTCGGAACTCCTCCCAAGTAGGGATTTTGCGACTCGGACTGGCCGTAAAGCGCAGCGCCGCCGAAAAGTGTCAGGCAGACCGCGATGAGCTTATGGAGGGAGCGTACGCGATTTCCGGGCAGCGCTCTCGCCGCTGTAAAGCTCAACACTTCGCGTAACTCGTTTGTGTTTTGCACGCCGTCAATTTAGTTTGCGGTAGCGGAGCAAAACAATTGGACGAAGGTATCGACAATACCTTCGTATTAGATTGGGCTCGATTTCGGTCGCTCTGATGTCGGTGCCTTCTTGATATCCGACGAGAGCGCGACGCGATTTCGGCCGAAAGAGCTGAAATTCGCGTCAAGCATTTCAGCTAACACCGGAATCGAGTTGACGCTGGCTTCCGCCAAAATGAGGACAGCCTGAAAAACTGGCAGCCTTTCTCCGTCACTAATGGTCGTCTCGTTACCGGCCAAAATCCCGCGTCGTCAACTGTGGCGGCGCGCAAGCGCTTTTGAAAGCTCTCGGACAGAGAGCCGCCTCGGGTTTCCTAAACAACGAGGCCGAGTTTCACGCCATTTTCATGAGCGGGAAACTCGGCCTGTGGTTTGCTGTATTCGTTGTGCGGCAACGCGCCATCGTACGCACACCGCCCTACCGATCAGCCCCCTCGTGACAAAGACCCGCCTCGATATGAATCTGCCGCCTTCCTGCTTTGGAGCTTGTTGATCAGGCTCGCTCTCTTAAACTTTCGTTCGAGATGTTTCTTCAGAAATCTGCGCGCGTGAAATGTGCGCGCTTTGACAGCGCTCACGGTTAAGCCGAGACGCCGAGCCGTTTCGGCGCTGGTCAGCCCTTCCACGTCTCTGTGGAGCACTACGACTCTCAGGCTCTCTCGAAGCTTCGCGATGGCTTGCCTGAGTGTGGCGTGACGCTCATTCTCGTAGAGGATTTCTTCCGGCGTCGGCCCGTCATCGGCGACCTCCACGCCGCCTTCATCTTTTGGGGCGTCGACGCTGCCTTCGTGAAGCGGCTCACGCGTGCGGCGTTGGCGCAAGAGCATCAAGGCTTCGTTGATCACGACGCGCGTCAGCCAGGTCGAAAACGTTGAGTCTTCGCGGAACGCTTCGAGGCTTACGAACGCGCGCTGAAAGGCTCGCTGCACGACATCTTCCGCGTCCTGCTGATGACGAAGGATGCGAAGAGCCGTGCGATAGGACTTGAGTTGGTAACGTTGATAGAGCTCTCCGAAAGCGTCGTCGTGCCCCGACTTGGCGCGGGCGACAAGCCAACTTTCGTCTTGCAAGTCGGAGTTCCCCCCGATGTGGGGCATTCCGCCGATCGTGTTAGCCGCTTGCTGAACATACATGGTAGACATTGCTCGCTCCTCACTTCGTTTCGTTACTTGGAATTTCGAAAGCTACCAACGTCGATCTGAGCCCCGCCATCCACGTGAAGAACTTCTCCCGTGACCTCGCTCGCGTCAGCCAGATACAAAACCGCGTCGACGAATCCATCGACGAGCCCAGCGCCGATTCCTTGCTGTGCCCCCGTAACGACTGCGGTTTTGTTTTTTGCCATATCGCTCTTTTTCGATACTTGTCTCGAATACGAGGCGATTAGGCCAGCGGATCGGGAAGCAAACAATTGAACGAAGGTATCGGCGATACCTTCGTATAGGTCTGCAGAGCGCGCAGAAAAGGCAGCATCCTTCCATCGCGGCATTTATCCAAAGAACAGCGAATCGGACACTTATGGGGGCGGAAGAGAAGGAGTCGGACGATGCTTCGCGTCGAAACAACAATAGGAAGTGACAATCACAGTCCGTTTTCAATCACGTGGGCGAATACCGATCAGGCAAGCCCCGAGGTAACTGCGAGCCACGCGGTATCCAGACGCGGGACAGCTCGAGGAGAACTCAACCTGAGCGGATATCAGTTGCTTGTGGGATCTGCTTTCTTGATGGGATTGGTCGCGGCTTTTTTGTGGGTGCTCAAGCTGTGGCTTTTCGAACCGTAGCGCAAAAGATGATGCACACCGATACCATAGTCTAATTGTCTCGATCCGGGCCTTTTGTTCTCATCTACCCGCTACCTGCAAAACGAAATCACTTGGAAGGAATACTCGTGATGCATTCAGGGGCCTCAAAAGCTACCGTATCTGCTCGACACCCGCGCACCGCACAAAATTCATCGAGTGCCGAACAACGGCTGAAGGAGTTGGGGATTCAACTCCCGTCCCCGCCGACGCCGTTTGGCACCTACGCCGAGGCGGTTCGCACCGGCAACCTATTGTTTCTGAGCGGAATGCTGCCCACCGAAGGGCACACCGCGAAATTTGTGGGTCGAGCCGGCGCTGACTTCGATGTGGAGACCGCTCGCGGAGCCGCGCGTCTTGCGGCGCTCAACGGCCTCGCGGTCGCACGCGAATTTCTTGGCTCGCTCGACAAAATCACGCGCATCGTTCGCCTTGGCGTATCTGTGGCGACGACGGAAGATTGCCGCGAGCACCCGAAGGTAGCGGATGGCGCGTCGGATTTGCTGCAAGATGTTTTTGGGAAAGACAAAAACCCGACCCGGCTCATTAACGGTGTCGCTAGCCTGCCCCTCGGCACGCCTGTTGCGCTCGAACTGATTTTCGAAGTGGCTTAGCCGGAAATTTTGAGTCCTCGAAAAACGAAGGCCCCAGGTCGCAAGCTTTTGTCAGGCTTTTGAAGTTGTCATGCCGAGCTTACTGGCCATTTTCACCAAGTCGGGAAGCGAGTCGGCCCTCATCTTTTGCATGACCTTGCCTCGATGCGCCTTGACCGTGATCTCGCTGATTCCTAATTCGCCGCCGACTTGCTTGTTCAAGAGCCCGTCAACCACGAGTTTCATGACCTGTTGCTCACGGGGCGTGAGTGATGCGTACCGGTCTCTTAAGTCCTGCGTCTCCGCAGCTTGAGCCATAAAACTTCGGCTTCGTTCCAACGCGTTCCGGATTGCGTCCAGTAACACCTCATCCGGGAAAGGCTTGGTCAGAAATTCGACGGCACCCGCTTTCATGGCTTGTACCGATTTCGGTACATCGCCGTGCCCAGTAATAAAAATGATGGGGAGTTCCGGTCGAACCGCGAGTACCCGCTTCTGCAGTTCGAGGCCGTTCAGATCGGGAAGCGAAATATCGAGCACGAGGCAGTGCGGGGCGGAAGCGGGTGGATGGTCAAGGAACTCCTGGGCGGAAGCAAACAATTCCGGGCGCCAACCAGCAGTATGTATCAGCAGATCGAGCGATTCTCGAACCGAGATGTCGTCATCGATGACGAATACTATCGGCTTCGCAGAGGGCAAGTTTGAGCGCCCCGCTTCGTGCTTGGAAACGTCGGCCGGCGGCATCTCTATCTCCAGGAAAGAACGACTGCTCGTCGGTCTCCTCCGTGACTGGCGTCAGTCTTCTCCCATTGCTTTGCTCAATGCCTTTCGCAGCGCAGTGTCGCTAAAAGGCTTGAGAAGTACGTCGACTGCCCCCTGGTCGAGTACGCGTTTCCGGATAGTCTCATCTTTTTGAGCGGTAATGAAGATGATTGGAATCTTTCGCCCGCGATTCTTGAGTTCTTCTTGCAAATCAAGACCGCTCTTACCGGGCATGACCATATCCAGCACCAAACACGCGGTTCGGTCGAAGCTCTTCGATGCGAGAAATTCGTCGGCGGAAGAGAAAGTGAGAACCGTGAAGCCAAATTCCTTCAGCAAGTCCGGTAGAGACTCGCGAACCGATTCGTCATCATCAACGACTACGACCACAAGAGATTGTTTAATGGAATTTTGCTCCTGCCCGTCCGTCATAACCCTACAATGCGAATAAATACACGAGGGCGTCTATTAGACCTAAGTATTGGTACCGGCTGGAATAGAGAACAAGAACGTTGCGCCGGCTCCGTCGTTGCGGGTGGCCCAGAGACGGCCCTGATGGCGCTCGATAATGGAGCGACTTACGGAAAGCCCGATTCCCATGCCGTCACTTTTGGTGGTGTGGAAGGCTTCGAATAGCTTTTTCTCAGTTTCAGGGTCTATTCCCACTCCTGAATCTTTGACACTCAGGCGAGTGCCGCCAGTCTCGTCGCGTTCGGTCTTGACCAGCAACGCCCGCGGGCGGTCTTCAACGGAACTCATGGCATCCCAGGCATTCTTCAGCAAATTCAGAATGACCTGCTGAATCTGAATTCGATCCCCGGACACGAGTGGCAAATCGGCGGCCAAATCCGAATGCAGAACGACCCTGTTTCGCTGCAGTTCACTGGCGGATAGCGCGATCACCTCTTTTGCCGCGTCATTCACGTCGAACAACTCGAATGCCGCGTTCTTTTTGCTGAATAGTGCGCGCAACCGTGAAGTCACTTCGGACGCCCGGTTGCCGTCCCGAATGGTCCTCCTCGCCGTTTCGCGGGCACCTTCCAGGTTTGGAGGGGTGCCATCGAGCATCCGGAGACACGTACTTGCATTGGTGACGATCCCGGACAGCGGCTGATTGATCTCATGCGCGATTGCTGCGGTCATGGTGCTGAGTGTGGTCACCCGCGCTATGTGGGCGAGCTCAGCGCGCGTTTCGTCGAGAGCTTCCTCAACGGATCGGCGCTCGGTCACATCCTCGGAAAGCGCCAGGAGAAAACCCGGCGAGCGCTCCGTGCCGTTGACGATGGACACGTTGTTTCGCGCCCACACCACGCTCCCGTTTTTTCGCCGATAACGCTTCTCGATCTGAAATTGCTCGCGTTTACCATGTATGAGTTCTGCGATGAGCATCCGGTTGAGATCGCGATCCTCTTCGACAGTGATTTCCAGAAAACTAAGCTGTCGCAGCTCATCTTCCGAATATCCGAGCATTTTCTGGAAGACGGGATTCGCGGCGAGAATGCGGCCGTTGAAATCGGCCAACGCGACGCCAACTGCAGAATTCTCGAACACCAGCCGCCATCGCTCTTCGCTGCGAGTGAGCTTCTCGTGGGCCTCCAGCAGGGCATCCTGGTTGCGCTTGCGCTCGGTGATGTCGCGCAGAAAACCCGTAAACGATGGCGGCCCACCCTCCACGATGCGGGTGATCGCGATTTCGACGGGAATTTCCTTACCATCGGCGCACAAAGCGGTCATCTCGAGGCGCTTCCCGAGCATGTGCGATTCGCCGGTGGCTAGGTGACGCGTGAAACCGGAACGATGCTTCTCGCGGAGGGATGCCGGGACAATGACGTCGGCCAGACGCTTGCCGACGACGCCGTCTCTCCCGTAGCCGAAGGTGCGTTCAGCCGCCGGATTGAATTCCGTGATGCAGCCCTCATGATCCATGGCCACAATACAATCGAGCGCGGAATCCAGGATGGCCGCTTTGTACGATTCGCTGCGCCTAAGCTCTGCTTCTTCCCGGCGAAGCCTTTCTTCCACGGACTTGCGTTCGGCGATTTCCTTCGTGAGTTCCTCGTTTGAAGCGGCAAGCTCCGCGGCCCGTTGCGCGACTCGCTCACCGAGATCGCTAGCGACCTGAATTTGGGTGCTCAGGAGGCTCGCTTCCTGGAGCCCGATGGCGGCCTGATTTGCCGCTATGTGCAAAACAAGCTTCTCGGTTTGTCGGGGAAAATCGGATCTCTGGGAACCTGCGACGATGAGACCGATTTCAGCATGCAGGCCCAACGGCAAAGGCATCAGCGTCATCACGGGCCTTCCGAAAAAATCGGTCGCCACGGCTGGCAGCTTTTGGAAATCACCTTCCAACCATGGCTGGAGTTTCTCGCCGAAGGGTTCCGGTTGCGGCCTGGCCCCCCAGCCGTCGCCCACTCGCACCATTTCGGTAAATGTTGCGCTGGTTGAGTCTCTTAGCCGCGCATAAATGAAATCGAGGCTCAAGATGCTGACGAGAGCGTCAAGCGAATTGCCGACAATTTGCGAGGGCCGGCCGCCCGTCCATGTGGCGGGAAGAGCAAGCACGCTGACTAAATCGCTGATGCAGCGCCGAAGGTGCCTGACTTCCTCGGCGGGATTCTCGGGTTGGCCTGGCATCCTAGCTTCCGGTTGAGGCTGCTACGCTCCGCGCAGTTCGTCGTTGGCTGAACTCTTGTAGGAATTCGGCAGGGGGCACGAAAAACGGATTTCGTTGGAGGGTGCCGCCGATGATGATCATCGGATGCGTGCGCATGATGTCGATCACCGTGTCCCCGCCGAACTGGCCGAGATGATAGGTGCAAATCACGGCGTCGTCATGATGCTCCCATACGTGATTCACGCGTGATTCGAATTCGATCAGATCGTGCGTATAGGATTTTCCTTCCGCGGCCCAGTCCATTCGACAGACGATGCGGCTCAGCGGATATTCCACGCCGGCGTTACCGCTCGCGATTTGTTCGAAGGCAGTCAGCATCCGTTCTTTGTCGAATTTGCCGTCGCGAAGATACGTTTCGATATTGCTACGAAGTTCGAATTGGCCGGAGCGTTCGGCCGCCTCGGCGTCGATCCCGGCCGCAGTGAGACGCTCGATGTGCTCGCTGCGCCGATCCGGATTGACGACGTGGACGGCCTTGTGGCCGCAGGTGAATCCATCCTTAATAAAGGGAAGAAGTACGCGATATTCCTCTTCCTCGCTGTTAAAAAACGCACAAACGTGACGGGTGTCCGAGAGGCTGGAACCAGCAAACGGGATAAGGACCGGAGTCTTCATGATGGAATCCCTCCCAAGGGGATCTCAGCTTGACGATGGGCTTACACAGTAGCGCGGTCCATGGAATGATTCAACTATCAGTCAGTCAATATATCTCCCTCGATTATCCTTCAATTCATTCCGCTACTTTCGCTCGAACACCATCACGGTTGGTTTGTCACGACCGGGGCCGACCGTGATCGTCAAGGTCTGCAGATCGGGGGAAAGAGAAATCTCCTGTGTGACGGATAGCTTGCCGTTCGTCTTGTCCGTCAGTACGAGCGTGTGCTCATCGCGCCGCTGGATAGAGGAGGTGGCGCCGGGAGCCGCATTTGGCCCTTCAAGGGGATAGTCCTTGCCGTCGAACTTCACGTTTCGCGTCAGGCGCAACAAGGTGTTGGTGAAGGATAGCCCATCGCCCTGGAATGGCTTCACCTCGATCAGGTAGGGCGTGTTGATCGTCTCCTTAATACTCTGCCAGTCCGCAGTGAAGCCCGATCCGCCGCCGCCGGCGCGCCGGTACACATAGTCCATGCTGATACTGACGGTCGAACCGTCGGCCTCGAACTCACGGTAATAGTCGGTGAGTGTGCCGCCGTCGGCGGAGAGCTTCCAGGTCGCTCTAAGCATCAACCGACCGTCTTTTTGGCTCGTCCGCGCAACGATCCAGGTGTCGGGAGCTTCGATTTTCGCTGAAAGGAGGGAGCCATATAAGGCCGGCTGAGCAGTTCCATCCGCGACGATCGTTTCAACGCCCGCGCCAAAGTCGAATGCGTATTTGTTGCCGCCCTTGCTTTCTACCTTCATTTCGTCGGGCATTCTGCTTTTCGACGAGTCGAGCTTCCATGCGCCGATGAAAGGGCTTTGCGCAGCCCATGCGGCGGTCGCCGCCAGGCAAAAAGCCACCAGTAGGTTGAGACTTCGCTTGAACAAGATACCTCCTCGGAGCGCGATCGCGCCCTGAAGTGAGGGAGCTTATCCGTGTATTCAGGCGGGGTCTGCGGAAATGTTGCGAAACGGATCGACTCGTTGCGAAAAGGCTTGAATCGATTGGTTTTAGAACTTATCTCTCGCGTTACGAACGCCTGGCGATAACCGATATATAGATTGTTAAGTCGCGTTTGTGGCACTCCGATGACTTTTGGCGGGAATTTATGTAAACCATGACGGGAACTTTCTCTGCTTCAGACAGGAATGTTCAGGTCAAAGAACCCAACGCGATGACCATTTTTCGCCAACGGTATGTTCCTGCTTTCCCGGTCGCCTTGCTCACGCTGCTGACGCTTTCGGCCTGGGCCGCAACCGATCCTCAAAAGCAAAGCGGGTCGAAGACAGTCGACCCGTCCAAGGAAGTTGAAATTCAACTCGTCATGCTTCCCGACTACTCGGTATTCGACAACTTATCCGCCAAGATCGACGGCACCAAAGTTGTCCTGACCGGCCAAGTCGTACATCCCAAACTAAAATCCGATGCCGAAACAGCCGTGAAGAAGGTCAAAGGCGTCGCTCGCGTGCAGAACGATGTCGAGGTTTTGCCTACTTCGCCTTTGGACGACCAAGTTCGCCGGGCGGCCTATCGTGCCATTTACGGAGATCCAGCCCTGTCCAGGTATCGGTATTCGGAGAGGCCTCAGATCCATATCATCGTTGAAAAGGGAGTCGTTTCCTTGGAGGGAGCAGTTTACGACGCGTCCGACGCCGCCGTCGCTGCACTCCGGGCCAAAGCAGTCCCGAATGTGTCTTCGGTCAGGAACAATCTTGGCGCTCAGGCGCCACCGGCTCCGTGAGCTGCGATGTCGTTGAATCCAGACGGTTTTGTTGTATTATCTCCCGTTTATAACGGTCACTCTTTAATTCGGTTAGATTTAATTCGGTCCCAGAGGGTTTTGATTGATATTTTTCTCTATTCGAAAAGTTATTTGGCGTCTTGGTGTCGGCTCAGTCCTTAGCGTAGTTACATTATTCACTTTGGGTTGCAGCGGCCTGCCGGCACCGGAAATCACAGTTCAACCAGCGGACCAAGTCGTCTATTCGCTTCAGATTGCATCACTCAGGGTGATAGCCAAGGGAGATCCGTTATCTTACCAATGGCAAAAAAATGGAAAGCCAATCCCGGGCGCGACAAACCCGGTTCTCGGCACGAGGGTGACGGCTGAGGATAACGGTGCTGAATTTCAAGTGACGGTGACCAATCCCAAGGGCAGCGTGGCCAGTAGTCCCGCGAAGGTCACGGTGCTTCCTGGGAGAGACGTGACCACCTATCACTACGACAACATGAGGTCGGGTGCAACTCTATCTGAGAAGGTACTGACGAAAGCACAGGTGAATGCCACCACGTTTGGCCTCATTGGTTCGTTGACAACGGATGGCGCCGTGGATGGCCAGCCGTTATATCTATCAAACGTCACAATCCCGAGCGTTGGAGCAAGAAATGTCCTCTATGTAGTGACTGAGCATGGAACCGTGTATGCGTTTGACGCCGACGGCGCGAGTAGCAATACCACCAAGCCCTTGTGGATGGCTTCGACGTTGATGCCGGGCGAGGTTCCGAGCGATGATCGCGAGTGTTCCTCAATCAGTCCGGAAATCGGCATCACCTCCACACCGGTAATTGACCGCGCTCGTGGGGCGATCTACATCGAGGTTGTGTCCAAAGATGCCGCGGGGAATTACTATCAGCGCCTTCACGCCTTGGACCTGACCACAGGCAAGGAAGTTTTCGGGGGACCTACTCTGATCACCGGCACGTTCCCCGGGACAGGAGCCAACAGTTCAAATGGCAATGTAACTTTTGATCCCGCGCAGTACCTCGAGCGCGCTGCGTTGCTGGAAGTGAACGGCACTATATTCCTGACATGGGGTTCTCACTGCGATCTCCGCGCCTACACTTCGTGGATCATGTCCTACAGCGCCGACAGCCTTCAGCAGACGGGCATCCTCAACTTGGTGCCAAACGGCTCAGACGGTGGCATCTGGATGTCTGGGGCCGGGCCCGCAGCCGAC
>Ga0206871_10131_pt1 | contig 20369 bp, 17 predicted proteins | sample Alteio_BWOrgCont_33_FD_152627 | JGI IMG/M metagenome (GOLD analysis project Ga0206871, IMG submission 152627) | Enriched cells from forest soil in Barre Woods Harvard Forest LTER site, Petersham, Massachusetts, United States -... | ecosystem: Environmental > Terrestrial > Soil > Temperate forest >...
AGCCCACCCAAACATTTCCTTCGCGGTCTCCGCTGAGCGACATTGCACGGTCGTCCGCAATGCTCTCCAGATTTTCTGGATGATTCCGATACCGGACGAAAACGCCGTGCTCTCTGTCCAGCTTTAGTAGTCCTGCGCCGAAACCGGCAAGCCAAAGCGTTTGGCTGTTATCTTCGATTGTCGACATGAACCCAGCGGGCAATTCCTTACCAGACTTCCGGTCGTAGATGGAATAAGAAATTAGGTTATTTGTGGATCGGTCCAAAACGGCTAGTCCGCTTCCACTTTTGTTTGTGATGTAAGTAATCCAAAAGACTCCAAGGTGATCCTCATAGAACGAAATCGACCTCAACCCGTCACTCACACGGACTCGCGAGAGAACTCTTCCACTCTCACGATCAAACTCCTCCAAATTTTCACCGTCGGCTACCCAGAATCGGCCTGTCCGATCTTCCATCGTGAATCGGACCTGGTTGCTGCCGAGGCTGGAGGGATTTGCGGGATCGTGAATGTAATGGATGATCTGAGCTGTATCCGGGTTCAACCTGAACAAGCCACTCCCTGTTGCCAACCAAAGCATGCCGGTTCGATCCTGACTGATTTGGCTGACATAGTTCGCGGCTTCGCCGGCGTCGATACGGTAGTGAGTGAAAGTTTCGTGAAGACTGTCAAACCTATCCAGGAATTGATCGCAACCCACCCAAATCGATCCTGATCGATCCTTAAATAACGAGTGGACATAAACGCAGCTTAGGCTGCTCTCGCGCGCAGGATCCTGCGTGAACACCTTGAATTCATATCCGTCGTATCTATCGAGACCGTATTGAGTTCCGAACCAGATGAATCCTTGGTCGTCCTGGACGATTTCATTGGCCTGGGTTTGCGAAAGTCCTTGAGCGGTCGACAGTCGAGAGAATCGGATGTCGTCACCATCGATCGCTGGAATTCGAACGGAGAGTGGGACAGCGGAATGAACCTCAGCGGTCAAGGTCTTTGGACTCGTCAGATTGTAATCTTGCGCTGCCGAAAGGGAGGTCGATAAGGCGATGAGGACGAGCGCAAGCTTAGCAGCGGCTTTCCATTCGCAAGGCGTTGGGTTACGCGCTTCTCGTTGGTGAAGTTGCACGCGCAACTCTCCTGCACACCTGTACCGGGAGTTTTCTTCCCGCCTTCAGATGGTCTCGGCCGTTTCAGGAACCCCAGCAGCAGAATTCATCAAACTCCGCAAATTTGAGATGTTATCGGAATTGCGGCTCGACTACCACGGCGCTCATTTCGTGAATCGTTGGAAAACAGCTGGAACAATGATCGCTCTCAGAGCCCACGCAATCCCCCCCTCAAGAGGGTTGTTTGATACCAACCCTTCTTGGGCTGTCGGCTGTCGCAGCTGTCCGACTATGTTGGTTGGCTTGTAGCCGTTCGTGAGTCTTTCGGCAAGGCGGACGGTTCAAGATTTGCAGCCTTCTTGGGTGTGGCAATCACACCCTGAGACAGGATTCACCCCTCTGCAACGCCTTTTCTCTATGTTTCCGAATGGATGGCCTGGAGCGGCTCTGCTCCTGCTGAGAATGGTCACGGGTCTTCTACTTGTTTATGACGGAGTGGTTGCCCTCCGGGCGGGGCCCGACCTGGAAACCGCGATTCTACAATCGGCAGCGGTGGGAGCCGGAATCCTGCTGATATTGGGGTTGTGGACGCCCATCGCTGGTGCGCTGGTCATCCTGTTCGAGGTTTATTTCATACTTCACGGAACAACTCACCTGCGAAGCAACGTTCTGATGGGAGCTTTGGGAGCATCTCTTGCTGTCCTAGGACCGGGCGTTCGATCTATCGACGCGCTGCGTTATGGCAGAAAACGCTTTGATATCCACAATCCATAGCGTTAGATCTGCGTTCTGGCCGCCCAAGAAAGTTCGATCCCCGAGTCGAAACTGCAGTCGTCGCAAATCGTCAATCCCGGGCCTGCAGTTCTATGGCCAGCTAGCGCGAAGCTGGCCACGTTTTCCCTGTACCCAGTACGCAAAAAGGCTCATCAAATGGCATCGAAGATTTAACAACATCGTTAAGTCCTTGACGCCTAAAAAATCGGTGTGTGCATCCCGAGACATGAAAACGACACGGGAAGTCTGAAAATCGGGCGAGTTGAAGGCACACGAGTGCAAACTACCTTCCCACGCAAGCGAGTATTGGTGGTGGCGGCCGCCATCGCTACCGCTACCGCTTGGCCAGTGACGGCGCAGCAACCCGACGATCTTCAGAAACAACTCAACGAGCTCAAGCAGCAATACGAAAAATCCACCAGTGAATTTCAGCAACGCATCGCTTCCTTGGAACAGCAAATCGAGAAACAGAAAGAGGCAACCGAGAAAGCGCAAGAGGCCGCCGAGAAAGCGAAAGAGGGCAAGGTCTCAGCTGTTGAGTTAGCTGCCCAGGAAGCGGCCAAAAAAGCCATCCTCGGAGAGGACGATCAGGTTGGAGCCAAGTTTCAAGGTGACCTCCCTTCCGAGCCAACCTACGACCTTCTGCGAGAGGCCGACGTAAAGATCGAGAAGCTAAACGAGCAAGTCGGCGCTTTCGAATTTCACGGATATTTTCGTTCGGGCTACGGACTGAACGGCGACGGCGGGCAGCAGGTCGCCTTCCAAGCACCAGGAGCGGACGCCAAATACCGATTGGGAAATGAAGCCGAAACATATGGAGAATTCATCTTCGTGAATAACTGGCTGAATCCCGAACGCGGCTCCGACAAAGCGTGGATGAAGACGGAGGTCATGATCGAGGCGAACACCACCAATTCGGCGAGCTATACGAATTTTGCAAATGGAGCCGGCGACGATCAGTTCCGTCTTCGCGAGGCTTTCGTACAAGCCGGCCACCTTTTCGATGTCCAGCCCGAGGCCAAATTTTGGGCGGGCGAAAGATACTACCGCCGCCAACACATCGAGATCGACGACTTCTATCCGTTGGATATGAGCGGCTATGGCGCAGGCGTCGAAGACTTAAATGTCGGTATCGGCAAGATGTCCGTCGCGTTTCTGTCTGGCGCACGGCCCGATATCGTGACGACTGTCGGCAACCTTGCCAAAAACAACATCGACGTGCGTTTCTATGACCTCAAGGGGCCCGTCGGGTTGTGGGCTGGCTGGTTTAATTTTGCGACGTCGAAAGGTGGGACGACATCCACTGGCACGGCAATTCCCACCACGAATGGATACGCGTTTGGGCTACGGCACCAACAACTTGAATGGCACGGAGGCTATCACTCGTTTTCGATTCAATATGGCACCGGAGCGGCGAGTAACTTTAGCACTTCGATCGATGACCCAACTCCGTTTCTGCACAGCTCAGCAAGGCTGCTGGCCACGGAGCAAATCCTTTTTCAGCCGAATGACAAGTTCGCGATCATGCCGATCTTTATCTACCAACGGAGCAAAGACGGCAACCCTCAGCACGACTGGAACCAATGGATTTCGTTCGGCGCCAGGCCGGAAATTTTCTTCACCAAATATCTTTCGCTGGCATTTGAAGCAGGATTCGATCACACCAGTGGTTTTCTGCCTACCCAAAATGGCGACTTTCTACTCAGCGGCTGGCTGCGAAAGTTCACGATCGCACCGCAAATTGGAGCCGGTAGGAAGTTTTTTAGCCGGCCCGTCCTGCGCGTTTTCCTGACATACGCAAACTGGTCTGATGCATTTCGAGGTTACGTAGGGGGAGTGCCGTACCTGGACGCAACGAATGGTCTGAGTTACGGCGTTCAAGCGGAGACCTGGTGGTAGTTGGCCATTTAGCGGACAAAAAGACTGACAACTTGCGTGCGGTTCGTGGTGGAGAGAATGGCGACGGCAAAAATGACCCCAAATTGCAGCACAGCGCCCTGCCCGCCAGCGTCCATCGCACTATCGGCGGCAACGAATGTGAACTACTCGCGGCCTCTGATCGTCGTTACCACCTTGTTTTTCATGTGGGGCTTTCTCACCTGCCTGAACGACATCCTGATTCCACATCTCAAGTCGATCTTCGAACTCGGCTATGCGCAGGTCATGCTGGTTCAGTTTGCTTTCTTCTCCGCGTTTTTCTTGTTCTCAGTGCCATGGTCCAGAGTTGTTAATGCGATCGGCTATCAACGATCGATGGTGGCCGGCCTCCTTACGATGGCGGTTGGCGCCTTCCTCTTTCTGCCCGCCGCCTCGACGGTTTCGTATCCGTTATTTCTCACGGCCCTGCTCGTACTCGCCGCGGGGATCACCGGCCTTCAAGTGTCTGCAAATCCCTACGTTGTTGTCCTTGGAAAACCAGAAACCGCATCAAGCCGCCTGGACCTGACGCAAGCCTTCAACGCCTTGGGCACCACCATAGCTCCTAAATTGGGAGGGCTGCTGATTCTGAGCTCTGCGCCGCTGGCCCTCGAACAGCTCAAGGCTCTTTCTTCGCAAGCCTTGCACGCGTACCGCATCCAGGAAGCCGCATCCGTCAAGCTCCCTTACACCGTGATCGGGGTGACGCTGATTGTTCTCGCGATTGTGATCGGCATGTTCAAGCTCCCCGTCATCGCGGACTCCGCGCCGAGCGGCACCAAGGACGCGAAGGACTCCATCTGGAAACATCCCAATCTTATTTCGGGCGCAATAGGAATCTTTGCTTATGTTGGCGCCGAGGTGTCGATCGGGAGCTTCCTGGTCAACTATTTCGGTCTGCCTGAGATTGCCGGTCTTACAGCGAAGAGCGCGGCCGGCTTCGTTTCGTTTTACTGGGCAGGTGCAATGGTTGGCCGGTTTTTTGGTGCAGGTCTGCTGCGCCGCGTCAAAGCCGGAAACCTGTTGGCGTTGTGCGCTCTGTTTGCCGCAACGCTCGTAATCCTGTCAATGTCCATGCACGGTCACATCGCGATGTGGTGCATGCTCTCCGTCGGGCTCTTCAACTCCATCATGTTTCCTACAATCTTCAGCTTGGGACTAGCTGAGCTCGGTCCGCAAACGGGAAGCGGTTCCGGAATTCTCACGATGGCGATCGTTGGAGGCGCAATTCTTCCGGTCATTCAAGGATTCATCGCCGACCGTGTCGGAATCCATCATGGCTTCATCCTTCCGGTGCTCTGCTACCTTTACATCGGCTTCTACGGCGTCAGCGGCTCGAAACCAAACAGCAAGCGCTTCGCAAGCCAAGTCACAGCCGCCACTTCTGCAAGCTGATTTTCATAATCGGTCAGAAGCGAAACGGATACACGATCCATTTCGCAGGTCGACGTCACGATATGTTCCGAACTCTCAGAAGGCCAGTTTCGACATTGGGGCCGCCCCGGCGAACTTGTCCGAGGATTCCTTTGATGGCGAAGACTTGTTGTGTCCGGTGAGTTTGGCCGGCTTAAGTTGGGTGAAGAGCGTAGCGGCCTTCCTTTTCGAATAAATCCGAGAAGGCTTATCGCTAGAGAGATCACTCGAAGTCGCTACTATTGCGTGACGGACCAACACTCCTTCTTGACCATTGGATTGCCGAGGTTTCCGAAGTAGCTGGGAGGTAGTGATAACTCGTTTCGGGGACCCGATGCGTACGATTTAGACAGTTTGTGGGCCAAACCTCATTTTTCGGCTTGCTGTAGTCGCCCTCTACGAGGGACTCTCAGCCGTAACGTGCTAGCGGCAGGCACGGAAACGACCTTCGGTGTGGGGCAGGTCCCAAAGATGTTCTTCGCGGGTGCGCAAGGCGCGGTTGCTGCTGCCGCCGATTCAGAACGCACAATCCGTACGGTACCCTCAAAAATGATTTGAACCTCGAAATTTCGGTCCGCTGGGCTGAGATCTAGGCTTTGCGTGATCAGTCCTTCGGCCAGGAGTTCATTCAAGGCGCGATGTATCGGCGCAAGCATGCGATTGTCCGCACGGTTATGCCGAAAGGCAGGCACATAGCTGCCGGTCCGATAGTAAATAAACACCGGATCGTCTTTACCGGCCGATTCGTAGTATTGGCGTAGTTTGCTGCGGAGCCTGCGAGCCTCGCCGCGAACAATGGAGTCCACACCAGGGTGGTAGGGCGGTTTACGCTCGTATACCTCCGTGCCGATCGAATACTCTTTCAATGTTTCGGCAGCGCCCGCCAGAGTCGTTTCTACCGTATAACGAAGAAATTTGCTAAGCCGGCCCGATTGCACAAAGATGGAACTCTTCAGAATGCGCGAGAGTTCGTCATGTATCGCCTCTTGAGCAATCTCACCTACACGTGCAGGCTCACTGATAACGTTGTATTCCCTCATATCTCACCCATCCCATTTGTTCGTTTGATTTTCGTTTCCGGTCCAATCTATGGAACCTGCTTACCTAGGACACGGCAGTGATGTGCAGACGACTATTGGCTTCGGCCCCTTCTCCGATCTGTTCCTTCGTCAATCCATACCCGAATGTAGCCAGGACAATTTTGGAGGCTGATACCGTCTTCCTCGCAACTGATGAGAAATGTGACCGCGTCCTGACTGACGAGCGTTACGTCTTTCAAATCCAAGACCAATGGTTGTCCCGTTGTTTCTCGAGCGATAATCTCACGTAATTCCTTCACGTCTTCGGCTTCAAGTCGACCGCTAAGTGTGAACAGGACGTGGCTGTTCGCTGATCGTTGAAGTCTAAACATTCAAATCGCCTCTGCCCGAACCGAACTTGATAGATCGCATCGCGTCATGGCCTAAATGCCGAGCTAAAGGCGAAATCGAATTTGAGGCAGTGAGTAGCGCGTATGCATAACTCGGCGATCGTTCATGCGACGTCTCTCTGTTTGCAAAGAAGGCTCACGACACCACTCCCTTCGTCGGCATCATGAAAGTGCGCGCTCCTCGATCCAATCCACATACAGCAGGCGCTCCGCAAACAGCCATGCGCCATCGACCTTCACGAATGTGTCGTAGTAGCGGAGCGCGGCAATCATGAGTTGTCGCTTGTCATCCGCGATGGTGAGGTGATGCGCCAGGCAATATGCCTCGCCCGAGCCACGATCCGACGTCAGGGTCAAGATCGTGCTCTGTCCGACGAAGTGCATGGTCGCGGCGTACTTATTCAGATCCGCGAAGACGGGAGCCAGCGCCTCACGCGAGCGCAACTCTTGTGACGGTTTAGGATCTTTCGCGTTCATATAGACGACAAAGCGGGCGTCGGCGGTAAAAAGGGACATTTGGCCCTTAGCGTCCCGACGATCCGCGCAATGCGCGTAAGCTTCGACGAGCTCTCTGATGGCGAGCCGGTCCGCGGCCTCTGCTGGCGAGACGCTTGTGTGTTCGCTCATCGTTGATCTCCCTTCGTGTATTCATCCGAACGACACCGCAACCTTGTCTCCGATTTGGAGTTTGGACTCATTGTTCGAAAACCGGAGGAGGTCCACTGATTTGCTTCCATTTCAATCTGACATTTACTTCGACACGGTCGGCGATTCTGATGAAAGGGATGCCGCTCGTCATGCCGTACTCCCTGCGATCAAAAGCCATGGTGCCCTCGAGACTCCCGGTGGGCGTTCCTTTGCTATCGCTCGAGAGAGTGAGCTTCTCCGTCTTGGTGACACCGCGAATGGTGAAGTTGCCCTCGATGTCAAAAGTGTACGGTCCGGTCTGAACAATCTTCGTCGACTTGAAAGTGATCAGAGGAGATTCCTTTACGTTGAAGAAATCCTTACTCTTCAACTTACTGTCCTTCATGTGGCTTCCGGTGTTGACGCTATCAGCTTCGATATTGATGTCGATTACGGCACTCCTTACATCTCTCGAAGAGAATGTAACGACGGCATTCCATTTCTCAAAGACGCCCTTGATTGAAGCGGAGGAATCGACGCCAAACTTGATAGCGCCTTCCTCGGATATAACTTTGTAGGCTGGAACCTGTGCACTACTTGGTTGCGCTGCGGCAAGGCAACTAATCAGCCATGCCGTGAGCGCAAGCACGCGGCGAATTCGTGTGCTCAGGCAACCTCTCGTCGTCGACGATGACTTGAGTCCTGGGCCTTGCTGTCTGCTCATGCGGGGAGCGTAGCGGTATTCGCAGCGGCCCCACAATCGGCTATTAGTCGTGCGGATTACGACTTTGGTGGTATTGGACTATATCCTTGCCCGGCGCTATCAAACTATTCCACCGCAGCAGTCCTGAGCTCAATCAATGACTCGATAAGCCGTTCCTTTGGAGCAGGTCCACCACCTGATCGTTAGTGAGCGCCAGTATCACGTCCAAACGATCTGTCGAGGCTGCGATTTTTGCTTGGCTCAGAAGAGCAGTCATATCCTGATTCGGCTGGCCCGTGCGAGTGGCCTGATAGAGCAAAGCCGCCTGCAGGAGAGTAGCGAACATGCTGGCGTCGTCGGGAGAAGCGCAAATCGCTTCGAAGATGGATTGGGTGCCACGGTCAGCATCGATTTCAAGCGTAAACGCGTGCACCGTGGAAAATAATTGTTGGGACTGCGAAAATCCCGCGAGTCCCGGGAGAATCGACTGCATCTCAAGATTCGCGCGAGTCGAGTTCAGCACGCCCCAAATCACGCTGTGGGGATTGGCTTGCGAGATGAGGGGCGCCATGCTCGGATTGTTAAGAAGGTTGGGGCCCTCGTTATCATTTATGCTGATCAATCTTTCTACCTGTTTTCGTTCTCCCAACACTGCCACGGTCGAGTTCAGAAACCAGACCAAAGTTCCTCCGACTCCGGAGCCGCCGTTCAGTGGATACAGAAAATGGTCACGGACATTTACGGCGGTCCGTTTGCGGGCTTTGAAATAGGCAGCGGTTGAATCCGGTGAGAACTGGCCAATGGCTACGATAACGGTTTCCTGGCTGTCGGTGCCGCCCTGCGAAGGCTGAGACGCCGACGACCCGGGCACCAACGCCCAGGCCAACTGCTCTACCCGCGAATCACGATCCATGCCGGGAGAGGCGAGGAACAATTCGAATTGTCGCAACTGATCCGGCAAAACTTTTTTCTGTAGCTGCGGAAACCAGGCAAGAGAGCGCGCTTGCTGTAAATCGGCGATGGCGAACTCGGCGACGTCGGGAGGGAAAATGCCGATGACTTCGGTAGGAAGCGATCCCGCACGCGCCGCGGAGGCCCATGCAAACGACGCGAGGACAATCACTGCCATGTACATCATTTTGGGATTCATTTTTGACTTTCCCATTGCCGACCGAGAATCACAATTCATATTAGGCAGGTTCTGGATTGGGGCGGGCAAAGGCCGGCACCGAAGCGCGGCCTTTGCCCTGGTTGTTTGCTAGTTGATTTTTACCGTCAAGCTGCTGGATTGAGTGAGGGAACCAGATGTACCGGTAACCATCAAGGTCGCCGACTGAGATGTGGGAGTCGTCGCGGTGTTTGTCACGCTGCTACCACCACCGCAACCGACCGCAAAGAAAGGAAGCGACGATGCCAGAAACACCAGTCCCATCGCCTTCATCGCAAAAAGGCTCTTGCTCCCCACGCGTCTCTTGCGCAGCGCGAAAACGCTCCCGAACAAACCCAGGCCGGGGAAAAGGAAGATGAAGCCGTAGCCTGTTGGAGGCGCTACCGCCGCGGCAGAGACGGTCAAGGTAGATCCGGCGGTCGAGCCCGCGTTGATCGTCGAAGGATTGAACGCACAAGTCAGTCCCGCACTTGCGGCGCAAGTTAGGGAAATTGGACTATTGAACCCTCCCACCGCAGCTGCGCTGACCGTGACGTTCGCTGAACCGCCCGAGGCGAGAGTTACGCTTGGGCTTGACAGACTCAGCGAAAAATTCGCACTAGTGACAGAGGCGGCTGGCACAACGCTGGCGAACACAGAGGTCGTGCTACCACCGGCTGGGAAGTTTGGTTGGTTGCCTCCACCAGCGGTGAGAAAGAGGGTTCCAGGGTTACCGAGTGGGCCACCGGCGCCAAAAGCCATATCCCACAAGCCGGGATTCACCAGCGGGGTGTTCGCAGAGTTCGTGACTTGGCCCAGGAAGTTTCCTTTGGTGTCGAATGCGTTGATCGTCCCGTCGCCGAAATTTCCGACCAGGACCGCATTCGGAAATTGGCCGAAGGTTGACGGTGCCGCGACGACGCCCCAAGGTGCGTTGAGGTGCCCACCGGCAGCGACAAACGTGCTCACAAAATTGCCGTTCATGTCGAAGATGTCTACTTGTCCAACACCGGCGCCGGGCATGGCATCATGCTTCGCGGCGTCTTGCATTGCGTATGCAACGTAGACTTGATTGTTGATGACGTGGATTCCATGAGGAGCATAACCCGCAGGTAGGTTCGGGTCGGTGAATGAACCGCTCAGTGGAGCTGACTGGAAGGTGTTATTCAGAACGTCGACTTTGCCGCTGTTGAAATTTGCCGCCAGAAGAGAATTGCCATTCAACAGCGCGAGACCTTTATAAACGGCTCCGCTGGCAGAGTTATCGAATGCGACAGTTGCCGTGTTGCTGGCGCCGGTCCAGATGGCCACCAAGCCATCTTCCGTGTCGAAAATAAACTGTCCGCCGCCGAAGCCACTCCCGGCATTTGCTACGGTTCCCGTCGGGCAACCGGGATTGCAGTTGCCGTTCGGATTTTTCGTGGCTCCCGGTATGGTGACCACGAGCGCAGTGTCTTTGTTACCGTTGCTGTCGTATAGCGTTGAGACACCACTGTTGTTGTCGGAGATCCAGAAATCTTGCCCAGGGAGAAAAGAGATCCCCCATGGGTTCAAGAGTTGCGGGTCTGTTGTCGTTGCCGCTCCGGCTGTGTTGGAAACCAGGTTTGTCTGCATAAAGCCGGTCTGCTGGGCCTGAGTACTCGACGAAATACCTAAAGTCAACGTTGCAGCTAGAAGCAAAAGCATCCTTCTCAATCCGATTCTCCTCACTCACGATTTAAACGCAACACTTCATCCACAGTTAAGTCAGATGCTCGCACTGGTGTGCGCCCGGTAATGGAGGTGTCAAATCTTTGTTTTGTTCTTGGGACTGCTTGAAGACAGAACAACGCACACTGAGCAATTCAATCATGCAGGGGTAAAACGCAGATCTTTGCGGAAGACATGGCTTACGCCAGGAAACTCGCAATCAACAACATCACTTCCCGTGATGGGCCTATTCCTTGATTGAAAGCCGAGTGATACCTAACGCCGCTCGACGGCCGAAAATCCACTGTCGCAGGGTCCATCGATGCTGTTCTCTACCGGCCGGTAAATCCCATGCTTTTTCATGCGGGCGATCAAGGTCGTCCGCTTCATTCCCAACATTGCAGCGGCACCGTATGGTCCGCCAACCATCCATCCAGTGGCCTCCAGTGCTCTCAGGATCAGAATGCGCTCGGATTCCTTCAGCGTTGTGCTCGGGGGAAATGAAAGAGGCAACGGTGTGCGAGATGGACGAATAAAATTAGGAAGCGAGCCGTCATTCGAAAGGATTACCGCGCGTTCGATGACATTTTGAAGCTCTCTGATATTCCCAGGCCAAGCGTAGGACTTGCAGGCATCAACAAACTCCTCGGGAATGTTGTCTATCGACTTCCCGATTCGGCAACAAAAGACCTCAACATAGTGTTCGATGAGTGGAGCAATATCCTCGCGTCGATCCCGCAAAGGCGGGAGCGTGACGGGGAATACGTTCAGGCGATAGTACAGGTCGCTTCGAAATTCACCGCGCTTGACCTTGCGTTCGAGGTCTTGGTGAGTTGCGGCCACGAGGCGCACGTCGACCCGATGAGTGCGTCCGCTTCCGAGGCGCTCGAACTCCTGCTCCTGCAAAACACGGAGGAGTTTTGGCTGCAATGCGAGAGGGATATCCCCTATCTCATCAAGAAATAGTGTTCCTTTGTCCGCCGATTCGAAGCGGCCGATTTTTTGTGCGATCGCGCCTGTAAAGGCGCCTCGCTCGTGACCAAAGAGTTCGCTCTCGAGCAAGTCGAATGGAATCGCAGCGCAGTTGAGCTTGACCAAGGGCTGGCCGCTGCGGCGACTCGCATTGTGGATCGCGTGAGCGACGAGTTCTTTTCCAGTGCCAGTCTCTCCCAGAATGAGAACGGTCGTGTCAGTCGTGGCGACGCGGGCGGCTTGATCGAGAACGACTCTGAGAGCTGAGCTGTTGCCGACGATCTGCTCGAACCTGCGGACCCTTCGATCTTGATCTGCAACTGTCATCTATTTGAAGTCCGAAACCCTCGTGTCTTTAAGTAGTCCTCAGCCGCGGCGTGAACCGTTTCGAGCAAGACGGCGTCGTCGAATGGTTTCGTCAAGAATTCCACCGCGCCATCACGCATAGCTCGGATCCGCATCTTGGCGTCTCCGTGGGCTGTAATAAAGATGATCGGTATGCGACATCTGTCCGCCTTCAGCCTGGCTTGCAGGTCAATGCCTGATATTCCCGGCATCCGAACATCGGCGATGAGACACGCGGCAGAATTCTGGACCCCGGACTCGAGGAATTCCTCCGCAGAACCGAAGCAGACCGTAGGTAACCCCTCTGATTCGATGAGGTCTTGCAAGGCTCTCTGAACTGACTGGTCGTCGTCGACGATCGCGATCAGCGCTGAGCATTGATTTCCGGTCATGCGCGAAGCCTAACTGTATTTCCTATTAGGGAGCAATTAGCTCTTAGTTGGGGGACATACCTCTTTAGTCGTAGTCGGCTTAGGAGTGAGGAATGAAGCGTTGTGCGTCCGCTCGACGGACTACTCCTTAGGTGGGACAAGTTTGAGTTTGTCTGACATTCGTACGAGATCGACGATCGAACCGGCCTGCATCTTACGCATGACGTTGCCTCGATGAATTTTCACCGTGGCTTCACTTGCTCCAATTTCCGAGGCGATTTGTTTGTTGAGCAGTCCGGAAACAACGAGGGTCATTACTTCATGCTCTCGCAGAGTTAAGCCACGGTAACGCGCCTGGAGATCCTGAATGTTTGCCTGGTCCTCTTGCGCGATTCGATCGCGTTCGATTGCCTGCTGAATCGCGTCGAGCAAATCCTGGTCCCTGAACGGCTTTGTCAGGAATTCTACTGCACCCGATTTCAGTGCTCTGACAGACATCGGAACGTCCCCGTGTCCAGTGACAAAAATGATAGGGATTTTTAGACCTTTTTCACCGAGCTTACGTTGAAAGTCGAGTCCGCTGATTTGAGGCAACCTTACATCGAGAACCAAACAGCTCGGCCGAACAATCTGTTTGACGGCGAGAAACTCTTCGCCACTTCCGAATGATCTAGCGCGGAGTCCAACGGACTCGACCAGGTCGTGGATTGCCCGACGCATGCTGCTGTCATCGTCAATGATGAAAACCGTCGCAACGGTTACGGGACTCATGTGTCTGCCTCAGGCCCAGTGGGAAGAGTGAAATGGAAAGTCGCGCCCCCTTCCAGATTGGTAGTTGCCCAGACTCGGCCTCCGTGACCCTCCACAATTGACCGAGTTATTGCCAAACCCATTCCGGTGCCTTGTGGCTTCGTGGTATGGAATGCGTCAAAGATCCACTCTGCATTCTCTGGCGTCAGACCGACACCGGTGTCTTTGATGGACACCATGACCTGACCTTCAGAAGTCAGTCGAGAACTAATCGTCAGCTTTCCTCCACTGTCTTTCATGGCTTCGATTGCATTCAGCATCAGGTTCATAAATACCTGTTGAAGTTGCACTCTATCAGCGAGCACGTCCGGGGTATCTTCACCAAGTTCGGAGTAGATTTTTATTGAATGTTGCACCGCCTCCCTTCTAAAGAGAGCGGTCATTTCCTGAACTACTTCCTTGATGTCAACGTCCTCGCGCTCGGGAGCCACACCTTTCTTGTAGAAAGACCGCAAGCGACTAATCACATCGGCCGCCCGGTTTCCATCTTGTTCGATTCTGGCAGCCGCCGCACGCGCTCTTTCCAGATCAGGCGGGTTTCGCGCGAGCCACCGCAAGCACGCATTGGCGCTAGTGATGGAGGCGGCTATTGGTTGCCTGATTTCGTGAGCCAGTGCAGCGGCGAGTTCGCCCATCATATTTACGCGATTGGTGTGTGCGAGATTTGCCTCCAATTGCCGCAGTTTCTCGCGTTCCTGTTCGGCCTGCTTACGTTCAGTTATGTCCATTGTGATGCCGACGTAATAGCCCGTTCCGCCAGAAGGCTCGTGATGTCCAATGGTGCGCAGAAATCGAATGCTCCCGTCGGGAAGAACCACTCGAAACTCTCGAATCTCGTAGTCCGTTCCTGCTCGAATGGCATTCTCAAGAGTCTCAGTCACTCCGGATCGATCTTCGTGATGAATGCGATCAAAGAAACGCTCGAGTGGAATCGAACCATGCTTTGGATCGAAGCCATGTAGACGAAAAGTTTCATCCGATATGTGAAATATCTGTTTTGTATGGAAGTTGGTCGCCCAACTGCCGATATGCGTCAAGCCTTGTGCTTCCGCAAGATATGCTTGGTCTCTACGTAATTCCTGTGTAAGCAACTCCTGCTCGGTGACATCCATTGTCGTGCCGATAAAGCCTTTGAAAACTCCTCGCTCGATATCGGGAACTGCTACTGCGCGCACGTAGCGCAATTGACCGTCAGGCCTGATGATTCGTTCTAATTGGTCGAAGCCACATTTTTCTTCTTGCATGCGTCTGATGGTCTCGGCCATGGAAGCTTGGTCTTCTGGATGGATGAGGGCCAGATACTGTTCAACCGTGGGAGCTCCGTTATGCGGATCAAGACCGTAAATCTTGAACAGCTCATCAGACCAATAGTGGCCTGAATCGTTAAATGCCCAGCTCCCTGTATGAGCGATTCGCTGGCCCTCGCTCAAATAAAACTGATTTCGCTTCAGAACCTCCTCAAACCTCTTTCGGTCCGTGATGTCTTGGGCCGTGCCGAACATTTCGCATGGTCGACCGGAAGCATCCCGTTTGACCGTACCCACACTATGGATTGTCCTCACTTCGCCGTTTGGACGGACGAGACGATGTTCAATGTCGGCAGGATTTCCAGTCCGAAGTGCCTCCTCAGCTGCGTGGAAGACAAGTTCACGATCTTCCGGGTGAATCATTTCGCTGACCTTCGCCAGATCGATGGTGTCCTGCCGCGAATCCAACCCATAGATGCGGTACACTTCGTCGGACCAAACCACCTGATTCTCGATAAGGTTCCAAGAATAATGGCCAACATTGGAAATACGTTGGGCTTCTTCAAGCATTGCGTTGCTTTCCTGCAGCTTGCGTGAAACCTCGCGAAGGGCTTCCTCCGACCGTTTTCGTTCCGTGATGTCCTGAATGGTTCCAAACAATTTGTAGGGGCGACCAGAGGCGTCCCTTTTCGTGTCACCCGAAGAACTCCACCGCTCGGAGGTCATGCTCGAAACTGTCCGCACTTCGCCGCTGGGCCGAATGATCCGAAATTCGGCGCTTGGGCGTTCTCCGGCAATAAGGTCCTGGTCAACTGCTCGATAGAGAGGCTCGCGATCGTCAGGGTGAACCATTGAACGGACCGTCGCCAAGTCCATTGGACGTTCCTGCGGACTCAATCCGAAAATGCGATAGGTTTCGTCGGACCAGACGACGACATCGGTTTCGAGATCCCATTCCCAGTGACCGACATGCGCGACGCGCTGCGCCTCTTCCAGCCTAGCCTTGCTTTCCTGCAACTCCCGCGACAAATCAGCCAGAGTCTTTTGAACGTCCTCATTCGCCATTCGATAACCTTGTACTGCTCTTTCAATAAGCCTCGAACGAATTATTTTTTAGACCTTCGCTTGTTTTCCCCTTCTAAATATTGCACCGCAACAGCCATCCGGCTTCAACGGACGCAGCCCCAATAAATCACATTTCTAGCACTCCACCTCGAATTTCGGAAAAAGTATCGAACTGAACCTTCTGTCAAAATACGGACACTGTCATAGATGCGTCACGTTCAAGCTCATCACCTCCAGCGGCAACTGATCATTAAGCGGCGTATTGGAGCATCGGCGGCTGGCAGTCCGTTTGCAACATCCACGATTCGACACGTTGGTCGACTTCGACAAATCCGGGAGATTGCCGTGCAAACAATCACAACGCACTACATCAATGGAAGATTTGTCGAATCCCACGGCAACGAAGTCATGGATATCATCAAGCCGACCAACCGGCAGTTGATCGGTCGTGTGACTATGGCCGACAGACAAGATACCAAGGACGCCATCGGCGCGGCCAAGAACGCCTTCGCCACCTTCGGGCGTTCCACCAAAGAAGACCGGATTGAGATTCTTCACCGGCTGCATCAAGCGGCGTCGGCACGAGTTGATGCACTGACTGAAGCGATGGTTGAGGAATACGGAGGGGTAGTTCGGTTTGCCGGGCTTATCGTCCAGTCTGGCGTGAACGCATTTCAAGCCGCTGAGAAAGCTCTGCAGGAAATATCGCTAACCCGGAGTTGGGGCAAGACCACTGTTAGCTTGGAGCCGGTGGGAGTTGCGGGCCTTATCACGGCGTGGAACGCGAATGCGCTGTTCATTTGCTTAAAGCTCGCCTCGGCCGTCGCCGCTGGTTGCACCGTTGTAGTCAAGCCCAGCGAGCTGAGCTCGCTGCAAACTCAGGTTTTGATTGAGGCTTTGCACGAAGCCAACCTCCCAAAAGGTCTGCTGAATGTGGTCATTGGTTGCGGGAACGTCGTTGGTGACGAACTGGTTCGGAATCCCGACGTTGCCAAAATCTCATTCACAGGTTCCGTGGGAGTTGGTAAATCGATCATGCGCGATGGAGCTGAAACCATGAAGCGCGTTACTCTCGAACTAGGAGGGAAATCGCCCACCATCCTGCTCGATGATGCCGATCTCGCTCAGGCAATCCCGTCAGCCCTCATGATGGCATTCTTGAACAGCGGGCAGGCATGTGCCGCGGGAACTCGGCTTCTTGTCCCGAAAAGCAAAATCGATCAAGTCAATAAAGCAATCCTCAACGCCATGCGTGACTTTCCCGTTGGTGACCCATCTGACCCGAAAACAGCCGTAGGGCCGATGGTCTCGCAGAAACAATACGAACAGGTACAGTCTTACATCCGAAAGGGTATCGACGAAGGTGCCGAAGTGCTTGTCGGTGGCGAGGGCCATCCGAAGGGATTCGACGCTGGCTACTTCGTGAGGCCCACAGTGTTTACGGCCGTAGATAACAACATGACGATCGCTAAGGAGGAAATTTTTGGTCCCGTGCTTTCCGTCATTGCCTACGACTCAGAGGATGACGCGGTTAAGATCGCCAACGATTCTGAATACGGTCTCCACGCGGCCGTACTCGGAACCGATCTAGAGCACGCGCGCCGTGTCGCCTCGCGAATACGTTCAGGACGAGTCGTCATCAACAATATGACCGACGATCCGCAGGCCCCTTGGGGCGGATTCAAATTCTCGGGTATTGGCCGCGAATACGGCCGCTATGGAATTGAAGCTTTTCTTGAGCCACGGGCAATACTCGGTTAACTCTGCTTTACGTCCAGGCCCGCTACGCCAAGCAGAACATTTTGTGAACAGAGATGCCGCAATCCCCAACGGGATTCAACAATAGTTCGATAGGACGAATCAGTGATCGAAACAAGTCGCATTTCAGTTCTGGCGCCTCTCGCTGTCGGTTTAATAGCGTCGGTCTTAACTATCGGTATTTTCCTGCTTCCGCTCCGAGCTTCCATCCAACTCGTTCGTCGCCAAAGAATTCGGAATGACATAGGGCCAGCCTGGACGGACGTGACGATTTTTGCTCGTGTGGTTTGTTACGCGTCGTTAGGGCATCTCGCAGAAATCGGATTGTGGGCGTTGGTGTTCGTGATCTGCGGCGAATTCCGAGACTACGGCACCGCCTTCTATCACTCGGCAGTCAATTACACGTCTTTGGGCTATGGCGATCTGCTTATGTCTGCTTCCTGGCGCCTATTGGGTCCGCTCGAGACAGCGAATGGATCTCTTTTGTTTGGGATTTCGACCGCAATGATCTTTGCGGTCATGTTGTGGCTGATTCAAGTAAGGTTCACTGATCTAAAGGACTGACGAGCACTGAATCCTCACCGGGAGTTTGCAACAGACATGGAAATGCGCGTTCTAGGTCCAATACTGAGATTGGCACCGGCGAGGCGCGGTCTCAATCTTCGATTTAAGGGATCGTCGCTTTGCAAACTTACGGAGTGCGCGTCGCGCATGAAAGAGGCGCCCTTTCGCTGCTACGACCGAAATCCCAAGGGCCTTCGCGGTTTCGTCCATAGAGCCACAGTTGAGATAGCAGTTGACCGTGCGGCGGAGCACCGGTCTTAACTGAGTAATCGCATTCTTAAGTACTAGTTTCTCTTCTTGTTGACTGCAGATTTGCTCCGCAGAGGGGGAAGGTTCCACAAATCTATCTGCGAAGGTCAGGTCAAACGTCTCACAGAAATCCTCTGTCGAGAATTCACGAGACGTTCGAGCTCTCCGTACTTTCATTAGGGCGCTATTCATGGCGATGCGAGACATCCAAGTGAGGAACGCCGCGCGCCCCTCGAAGTCTTTCAAATGGAGGTACGCGTTGAGAAAAGATTCCTGCACGGCGTCCTCGGCGTCTTCGCGGGACCGAGTGACACGGTAAGCCAACCTAAACATACGCCGCCTGTGCCGGCGGTAAAGTTCCTCGAATGCGCTTTGAGCGCCTCGACGAGCCTCCAACGCGAGCGTTTTGTCGTCGACTTGCGGAACAGTACCAGATTCGTTCGCGCCAAACTCGGGAAGCATCGCCTGTGTCATCGTCCTCTCCTTCGCCTTTGCGTAACAGAAGGATTGCACGCGGTTCGCCATGGACGATTCGGCCAGCAACATCTTTTGAGGCTTTATTTACTTATGTTTACGGCGTGGCGAACACAGATGCATGCGACGAACGATTGCCGGTGTCCATTGCGTGACAGGCTTGACCGCATTTAAGTCGTTCAAAGACTCCCCACTCATTTCACAGTCCGCTTTCTTCGACAAACAGGCGGAAAAAAATAAACCCAGCTGAAAATTGGAATAAGACGAGCGCTAACTCGGTCTAGACAATCGCAGGACGTACAATGGCGGTGCGGACACCCCCAACCCTCGCGCCGCCATTCCAATTGGCAAATTGACCTCACTTACTACCGATTTGACTGCGGGGGAGTGCTGCTGGTGTGCGTGGGCCCAAGCAGCTATTGGACCTTGCCGATGACCCAGCCCCCCTCAAATGGCGAGCACTTTCGAATGCCTGAGCTTGATGGATTGCGAGGGTTTGCAATCCTCCAAGTCGTCTCAATCCACTACTTCTACAATCCGACCGCAAACTTCCCCTCAGGGCTGCATTTCGTTCAGAGCTTTTTTGCTATGGGCTGGACCGGTGTCGACTTATTCTTCGTCCTGTCGGGGTTTCTGATCGGAGGAATTCTCCTAGACGTACGAACCTCATCCAACTACTTCAAGACCTTTTATATCCGCCGTTTTTTCCGCATCGTTCCACTCTACTACCTCTGGCTTCTCAGCTTAGTCGCGCTGGTTCACCTGAGAGGCTCCACCTTCCTAGTGCAACCAACGCATCCAGGCATCAATTGGCGTTTGTTGGGGCATTTTCTATTTCTTCAGAATTTATGGGCCAACCACTACTCCACCCTCGCGGTATGGTGGCTCGGCGTGACTTGGTCCCTGGCGGTCGAGGAACAGTTCTACCTTCTAGCTCCTTTTGTGGTCCGATTTTTCTCCACGCGAAACCTGATCGTTTTTCTTTCCTTTGTCATTCTTGCAGCACCCTGTCTCAGAATGCTCGTGCGTGTATTGATGGACAGGTCTGTCCATGCCATGTACCGGCTGACGCCATTCCGCGCCGACGCGCTGGCGTTAGGTATGCTCGCCGCAATCTTTTGGCGCGACCCCGAGTTTCGCGCGTGGTTGGTTCGGAACAAAGACGTCTTGTATGGCGCGTTGGGACTACTCTTGGCGGGAATGTTTGTCCTGGGGATCTGGTTCCGAAGCCCCGACAGGTCTCTTACCCAAACACTCGGTTATTCGTGGATCGCACTCTTTTACTTGTCGCTACTTTTGATTGTGTTGACGGATAGTGCGGGCCTAATCGCGAGAGCCGCCAGAATTGGATGGCTAGGTGAGTGGGGGCGCATCTCCTATTGCATCTATTTGATTCACGCTGCCGTTAAGTACTTCTGCACAAATCGCATGGCTCATAACGCCACACAAATCACTCTGTGGCGAAGCGAAGCAGCTGTCATGCTCTCGGTTGTGATCACCTTCGGCATAGCAAAGCTGTCATGGACGTTTTTCGAGTCGCTCCTTCTCCGACAAGGTCACCGATATAAATACTGATACGAGCAGGCAGGTTCTAAGACTGACGAACAACGAAATCGTTCCTGGCAAAAAACTCACCGACTCAGAAAGACAAGGGGTAAATCCAGGTTGGCCGTCGGTCAAAGAAACTAAGAAGTGATTTTCCACAAGAA
>Ga0206871_10071_pt2 | contig 20222 bp, 10 predicted proteins | sample Alteio_BWOrgCont_33_FD_152627 | JGI IMG/M metagenome (GOLD analysis project Ga0206871, IMG submission 152627) | Enriched cells from forest soil in Barre Woods Harvard Forest LTER site, Petersham, Massachusetts, United States -... | ecosystem: Environmental > Terrestrial > Soil > Temperate forest >...
GCCGGGATCTTGTTGATGGTGTTGAAGATCGAGAGGTTGATGGCTTCGCCATCCTCGGCCGCGATCTTGAACTTGATCTCCATCTGCATGACCGGCTTGAGGCCCGGGATCTTGAGGGTGATCGACTTCTTGTCCGGCGACAGGGTGATCGAGCTGACATCGACCTTGTCGTGGGCTGCGGGGCTGCCATTGGGGCCATGACGGTTGGGGTCGCTGACCGAGTAGTCCTCGGAGCCGTAGTTGGCGGTCCATTGGTAGTTCCACTGCGAGACCGCGAAATTCGCGGCGTCCGCCGCCGTCGCGGCATCCAGGGTCACCGGGAAGCCGATCTCGACCGCTTCAGGATGGATATGCAGGGAGGTCGGCATGTACACCGGCTTGCCGGTATAGCGCACGCGCTGGAAGTTGCCTTCCTGGACGGCATTGGTCTGCCACCCGCGCATGCCGGAGACATAGAGCTGGTTGTCGATCTTGCTGAAGCGCGCCCGCATGGTGCCCGAAGCGAAGTTCAGCGGGAAGAAGACGATGCCGCCCTGGGGGATGCCGCCATCGACGGTCTCCATCAGCACGGTGAAGATGCAGCTCTTGCCATAGGACAGACCGATGGGGATGTCCTTGAACGGTCCCCACTTGGTGGTGGGGTCGTAGGCCAGCCCACCCGGGGAGTTGTCGAGATTGTACGGGGTCCAGCAGATCGGGGGATCGTAGGTGGTGGGGATGGGGTCGCGGTGCGGAGCACCGAGGAAGCCGTAGAAGCCGCCCTCACGCACCAGGTTGATGCGGTCGACCGGGGTCCAGTTGCCCTGGTTGTCGCTGTTGAGCAGCGGATAGCCGTCGCCACCGCCCATGCCATTGGGTTCACGCAGGCCGGTGCAGTAGCGGGTCATGGTGCTGCCGTCCTTGCTGATCTTGAGCATGCAGCCCTGGGTCTCGCTGGTCGCGCCATGCGGGTCGTTGCTGAGGTTGGAGCCCTTGCAGTAGTAGAAGTTGCCGTCCTTGTCGGTCTCCAGGTCCAGTGCGAATTCATGGTAGTGCTTGGTGACCGGGCAGTCGGAGTTGAAGCTTTCGTAGAAGTCGGCTTCGCCATCGCCATTGAGGTCCTTCAGCCGCATCAGGCGGTCGCGGCAGGTGACATAGATGGTGTCATCGACGATGCGCAGGCCCAGCGGCTGGAACAGACCGGTGGCGAAGCGCTTCCAGGTGATCTTCTCGAGGCCTGGGGTGATGCCGCTGACGATCCAGACGTCGCCATCCATGGTCGATACGGCAGCTCGGCCGTCCTTGAAGAAGTCATGGCCGGTCAGGCGCATGTAGGACTTGGCGGGATTGACGTAGGGGACGGGGATGGTGTCGACGACGTAGGCACCGGTCTCCTTGCCGAGGACGCCGACGGTCTCCAGGGCATCGCCCCAGCGGCCCTTGCCGCCTTTGGTCAGGGCATGCGCATCGCTGGGGGCTTTCAGGCCGGCCAGGGTGGTCTTGAAGGGGGCCAGGCCGCTCTTGGGGCCATGCCAGACCAGCAGTTCGACGGCCGCAGTCGCGGCAGGGATGGTCAGCGTCAGCCGGCCATCGGCGCCGTGGAAGGTGCCGCCACCGACCACGCCGGCGATGGTGACATCATCACCATCATCGATCAGTCCCAAGCCATTCGGCGTGCTGACGGTCGCACCGGTCTGCTCGGCGACGAGCAGGGTCATCGCTTGGCGGTTGCCGGTGATGGTGAACGAACGGGTCAGGGCGTCGGTCTCGCCCGACTTGATGGCTCCCGGCACTTCCAGGACTTCGGCGGCGCCGACCGAATAGGACAGCACGACCTGGTTGCCATTGAGGTAGAGGCCGTGGTAGTAGGTCCAATCGCGCGGCAGATTGCCGAGATGTCCCACGCGTGCGTCAGTGAAGTCGTCGCTGCCAGGCTTGGCCCAGCCGGTGGAGGTGGTGGCTTGGCAGATGGTCTCGCCATTGACGGTCGGCTGACCTTCAATGCCGTCGCGGCCTGCAGGGTAGCCGATCTCCGCACCGTAGGCAGCGTAGGCCAGGCGGATCAGTTCAGGATCGAACAGCGCCAAGGCCGTGCGCTCGTCATTAAGGTAGATGGCGATGCCCTTGGCGGTGCACAGGTTCGACGGCTGCACGAAGGTGCCGGTGACGAAGGGACCATGATCCATGGTCGCGTATTTGCCCGACCCGGAACCGGTCTGCACCGCCTTCTTCTTCCAGCCGGCTTCATCCCAGATGATCTTCTTCTCGGCGTCGGCGTCATGCACCAGGGACGCGGCAGGAATCGGTGCCTGGGTTCCACCTGGCGGCGTCCACAGCAGTCGGCAGCCTGCCTGACCTTCACCCTGGACGAACTCGAGCAGCAGCGGGTGCTCACCAGCGGTGAGGTCAACCGGTCCGCCCCGGATCTCCATGCCATGCGAGCCGCCGTTGTCGACGACCTGCTTGCCATCGATGGTCAAGCGCGAGCCGTCGTCGGATTCGGTTGAGAGGTTGTACTGTCCGGCCTGGGGGACTTTGAGAATTCCGCTCCAGCGCACCGAGAAGTGCACGGCGAGCTTGGTATGGTAGAACTCGCCATCGACCGCATTGAAGTTGACCATCTTGTCGATGCGCAGGAAGAAGGGCGCAGCCTTGGTGGCGCCCGGATAGTCGTTGCTGTCCGCGAAGTATTCGCCGATGAGACCCGGAGCCTGATCCGCTGCAAAGAGCGGACATCCCAGGCAGAAGACCAGTGAGGTGGCGAGGCGGCGGATCGGAAGCATGGATTCCCTTCGCTATGAATGCGGCGAACAAAGAATGGAGAGGGAAACTGGTACCGCCAGCGGCTTATGGCGTTGGTGTCCTGCACAGGCACGTACACCCTGGTGTACGGGGAGCTGGTTGCAGCTGCAGGGGCTCGCAGTTGCAGCCACTGCTCCGTTCTGGAGTTATGACGAGCGGGCTGCGATCGGACGCATCATCCCACCCGACCGGAGGCTGGTGGGTGGGATGTCAGGATTCCAGCCTGCGCGTAGGCAGAGGAGCGTGATTATTTCGCCGGGATCTTGTTGATGGTGTTGAAGATCGAGAGGTTGATGGCTTCGCCATCCTCGGCCGCGATCTTGAACTTGATCTCCATCTGCATGACCGGCTTGAGGCCCGGGATCTTGAGGGTGATCGACTTCTTGTCCGGCGACAGGGTGATCGAGCTGACATCGACCTTGTCGTGGGCTGCGGGGCTGCCATTGGGGCCATGACGGTTGGGGTCGCTGACCGAGTAGTCCTCGGAGCCGTAGTTGGCGGTCCATTGGTAGTTCCACTGCGAGACCGCGAAATTCGCGGCGTCCGCCGCCGTCGCGGCATCCAGGGTCACCGGGAAGCCGATCTCGACCGCTTCAGGATGGATATGCAGGGAGGTCGGCATGTACACCGGCTTGCCGGTATAGCGCACGCGCTGGAAGTTGCCTTCCTGGACGGCATTGGTCTGCCACCCGCGCATGCCGGAGACATAGAGCTGGTTGTCGATCTTGCTGAAGCGCGCCCGCATGGTGCCCGAAGCGAAGTTCAGCGGGAAGAAGACGATGCCGCCCTGGGGGATGCCGCCATCGACGGTCTCCATCAGCACGGTGAAGATGCAGCTCTTGCCATAGGACAGACCGATGGGGATGTCCTTGAACGGTCCCCACTTGGTGGTGGGGTCGTAGGCCAGCCCACCCGGGGAGTTGTCGAGATTGTACGGGGTCCAGCAGATCGGGGGATCGTAGGTGGTGGGGATGGGGTCGCGGTGCGGAGCACCGAGGAAGCCGTAGAAGCCGCCCTCACGCACCAGGTTGATGCGGTCGACCGGGGTCCAGTTGCCCTGGTTGTCGCTGTTGAGCAGCGGATAGCCGTCGCCACCGCCCATGCCATTGGGTTCACGCAGGCCGGTGCAGTAGCGGGTCATGGTGCTGCCGTCCTTGCTGATCTTGAGCATGCAGCCCTGGGTCTCGCTGGTCGCGCCATGCGGGTCGTTGCTGAGGTTGGAGCCCTTGCAGTAGTAGAAGTTGCCGTCCTTGTCGGTCTCCAGGTCCAGTGCGAATTCATGGTAGTGCTTGGTGACCGGGCAGTCGGAGTTGAAGCTTTCGTAGAAGTCGGCTTCGCCATCGCCATTGAGGTCCTTCAGCCGCATCAGGCGGTCGCGGCAGGTGACATAGATGGTGTCATCGACGATGCGCAGGCCCAGCGGCTGGAACAGACCGGTGGCGAAGCGCTTCCAGGTGATCTTCTCGAGGCCTGGGGTGATGCCGCTGACGATCCAGACGTCGCCATCCATGGTCGATACGGCAGCTCGGCCGTCCTTGAAGAAGTCATGGCCGGTCAGGCGCATGTAGGACTTGGCGGGATTGACGTAGGGGACGGGGATGGTGTCGACGACGTAGGCACCGGTCTCCTTGCCGAGGACGCCGACGGTCTCCAGGGCATCGCCCCAGCGGCCCTTGCCGCCTTTGGTCAGGGCATGCGCATCGCTGGGGGCTTTCAGGCCGGCCAGGGTGGTCTTGAAGGGGGCCAGGCCGCTCTTGGGGCCATGCCAGACCAGCAGTTCGACGGCCGCAGTCGCGGCAGGGATGGTCAGCGTCAGCCGGCCATCGGCGCCGTGGAAGGTGCCGCCACCGACCACGCCGGCGATGGTGACATCATCACCATCATCGATCAGTCCCAAGCCATTCGGCGTGCTGACGGTCGCACCGGTCTGCTCGGCGACGAGCAGGGTCATCGCTTGGCGGTTGCCGGTGATGGTGAACGAACGGGTCAGGGCGTCGGTCTCGCCCGACTTGATGGCTCCCGGCACTTCCAGGACTTCGGCGGCGCCGACCGAATAGGACAGCACGACCTGGTTGCCATTGAGGTAGAGGCCGTGGTAGTAGGTCCAATCGCGCGGCAGATTGCCGAGATGTCCCACGCGTGCGTCAGTGAAGTCGTCGCTGCCAGGCTTGGCCCAGCCGGTGGAGGTGGTGGCTTGGCAGATGGTCTCGCCATTGACGGTCGGCTGACCTTCAATGCCGTCGCGGCCTGCAGGGTAGCCGATCTCCGCACCGTAGGCAGCGTAGGCCAGGCGGATCAGTTCAGGATCGAACAGCGCCAAGGCCGTGCGCTCGTCATTAAGGTAGATGGCGATGCCCTTGGCGGTGCACAGGTTCGACGGCTGCACGAAGGTGCCGGTGACGAAGGGACCATGATCCATGGTCGCGTATTTGCCGGTGCCGCTAGGACCGGAGGCGGTCATCTTCTTCCAGGCGGCCTCATCCCAGGTGATCTTCTTGGCGGCATCCTCATCATGCAGCAACGCGGTCGCGGGGATCGGCTCTTCGTTCTGTCCCGGGGCCGTCCAATACAGCCGGCATCCGGCCTGGCCGCCACCTTGGCAGAATTCCAAAAGGATGGGGTGGTTGCCAACGCTCAGTTCGATCTTGCCATCGACCTTGGACATCGGATGGGTGCCACCATTATCGATCAGCTGTTTGCCATCGATTGCGAAGCGCGAACCGTCATCGGATTCGGTCGCCAGGGTATAGGTCCCCGCCGTGGTGATCTTGAGCACACCACTCCAGCGCACGGCGAAGTTGGTCACCAGCTTGGTGTGATAGAAGTCGCCCTCAATGGCACCGAAATTGACCTGCTTGTCGATGCGCAGGTAGGTGGGAGCGCTTTTGGTCGCGCCAGGGTAATCCGGACTATTGGCAAAATACTCGCCTATGAGACCTGGCGCCAGATCCTCAGCGCCCAACGCGGAGCCTAGGCAGCAGAGCAGGGCAGCGGTAAGGCGGAGATTCGGCATTAGGGCATCCTCAGGTGTGAACGACTGCCACGACGAGCAAATAGTGCAGTAAAATGATACCGCAACGATGAAATGGCGTTGAAGCAGCACATGGCCATGATTGGGAACGGGCACCATGATGGCGGCCTCAGGTTCGCTGTCTATCACCTACCGCAGGCACATGGATTGAGCGATTGAGCGGGTGTTGAAAAGTCGGGAAGAAGCCTGGTCAGGAGGGCGACTACCTGTTGCTCCTCGGACTGTTGTCCATGGTATGGGCGCATGATGCTGGTGATCCTTCGCCGCCTGGGTTCCGGATTGGCGGTGCTCTGGCTGGTGCATCTGTTGACGTTTGCGGCCGTGCATCTGATGCCGGGCGATCCATGGGCCGACCTGGCCGGTGATCGCACCGCCTCTCCTGCAGCGGTCGAGCGCATCAAGCACCTGTATGGTCTGGATCAGCCGCTGGTAGTGCAGTATCTGCGCGACCTTGACGACAAAGTGCACGGGCGCTTCGGCTACAGCCTGAAAATCGCTCGCGGGCAGCCGGTCATCGACCTGCTGGCGAGCGCCGCCCCGATCTCGCTGTCGATCGGCTGCGGTGCATTGCTGGTCGCGCTCATCCTGGGACTGTCCGGCGGCATGGTTGCCGCCGCGTCAGTGAAACCGTCCCGCACCCGGGGACGGACCGCGGATCAGTGCATGCGACTGATGACCACGTTGGGCATTGGCACACCCGACTTCATCCTCGGACCGCTGCTGCTGCTGGGCTTCAGCCTCTGGCTTGGGTGGTTTCCCGCGGGCGGATTCGAACATCCCAGCGGTCTGGTGCTGCCCATCCTCACCCTGGCCGTACCCCTGGCGGCGCAGATCGCGCGCCTGGCGCGCGCCAGCATGCTCGAAGAGCTTGGTGCCGATTTCATCCGCACCGCCTACGCCAAAGGCGCAGATGACTCGCGCGTCATGTATGAACATGCCTTGCGTCCGGCATGTGGACCAGTGCTGGCATATCTGTCCACGGCCGCTGCGCAGGTGCTCACGGGATCCATGGTGGTCGAAGGGTTGTTCGCCATCCCCGGGCTTGGCTATTTCTTTGTGTCAGGAGCGTTGCAGCAGGATTGGCCGGTCATCACCGGCGCCGCCCTGGTCTATGCCGCGTTGCTGGTGGCCTTCAATCTTCTGGCCGACCTCGGTCTGACCTGGCTTGATCCACGCACGCGCTGACGCACGGCCGCAGAAGCCCGTACCGCATCAGTCCCGCCGGCACAACGCCAGCGAGATGTCCATGACATTGGTGCGGGTTGCGCCGGTGATGAGCAGGTCGTTCAGACCGGCGAAGAAGTGATAGGCATCGTGACGGTCCAGGTGTACGGCCGCGTCCAGACCGAGGGCCCGGCCGCGCGCAGCGCTGGTGCTATCGCATAGAGCACCAGCGGCATCGGTTGGACCATCATTGCCATCGCTGCCGGCGGCGAGGATGGTGATGCCGGGTACGCCCGCAAGGTGCAGGGCGCACGCCAAGGTGAATTCCTGATTGCGACCGCCTTGTCCCGGATCCTCACCCAGGGTGACGGTGGTTTCGCCGCCGGCGATGAAGCAGTGCCGGTCACCCAGCGTCCTGGCCCGCGCGCAGAAGCGCTGCGCGGCCAGCCGCGCCTCTCCCTGCATCGGTTCCTCCTCGACCACCGGGGTGTAACCGAGGGTGACAGCCGCGCGGGCCGCGGCCTGCAACGCTTGGCGATTGCTGGCCACCTGGACGTGGCGGACATTCGTGAAACAGGCATGTCCGGATTTGGGTGTTTCGTTCTCTGCCTGGTCTGGTGCCCGTGCGAGGAAGGCGGCTACCGCAGGGGGTAGGCGGTCTTTCAGGGCATAGCGTGCGAGAATATCCTGGACCTCTGCGAAGGTGCTGGGATCGGCGCAGAAGGGTCCGGATCCGATGGTGGCGAGGTCATCGCCGATCACGTCGGAGATGACCAGGCACAGCACCTGCGCTGGCGCCGCACAGCGTGCCAGCTGACCACCCTTAAGGCGGGAGAGATGCTTGCGTACGGCATTGATCTCGCGGATGTCGGCACCGCTTGCGAGCAGCAGCGCGGTCACCGCCTGTTTGTCGACGAGGGTCAGTCCGGGACGGGGCGCGGGCAGGAGGGCCGAGGCGCCACCGGACCAGCAGGCGATGACCAGATCGCGCGCGGTGCGGTTGCGCACCAGACCCTCGATGGTGCGGGCGGCCGTTTCACCGGCCTGGTCGGGAATGGGATGCCCGGCTTCGAGGATCGGGATGCCAGGAACGGCCGCGCCGTGGCCATACTTGACGACCACGCTGCCGGCACTGATGCGAGATCCCAGCAGGGACGTGACAGCCTGGGCCATGATCGCCGACGCCTTGCCGGCGCCGACCAGGATGATGTCGCCGATCGCGTCGAGGTCATAACGCAGGTCATCCACCCGCAGCACTGTGCCGACCACACGGCAGTGGGCGTGGATGGCGGCAGCAGGGTCGACCGCATCGATGGCGGCGCGGAAGATCTGACGCGCATGGTCCTTGGCGGTGGTCACGTCGGCATGGTTGCCTTTCCGGCGCCTGTGCAACAGCGAGGACCCCGCCTCTGACCAGCACCGGTCCTGCTTCCGTCTGCTGGCGGGCGAACGATTTCCCTATTCCCGCCCCCACCACGCCGGAGACTGAGGCCATGCTCACCATTTATACCTACGCGAACTGTTCCACCTGCAGCAAGGCGACCGCATTCCTCAGAAAGCATGATGTCCCATTCGTCGAGAAACCGATCCGCGAGCAGCCCCCGACCCTCAAGGAGTTGACGGCGATGCTGGCTATTGTTGGCGAGCGCAAGCGGCTGTTCAATTCCAGTGGCCTGGACTACCGGCGCATGCATATCGGCGAGAAGTTGACGCAGCTCTCCGATCTCCAGGTCCTGCACCTGCTCGCCGCCAACGGCAATCTCATCAAAAGACCATTCCTGCTGTTCAAGGACGGTGGCCTCATCGGCTTCAAGCCCGAGGTCTGGAGCGAGCAGTTGGAAACCATGGCCCGTGCCTAGGAACCAGGCAGCGCCTCACCGTTTTGGAGCATGCCGCCGGCGCTATTTCGCTGGAGGAGTCTGCGCGGCGTCCTTGACCTCGTCAGGAAAGGCGGCGCGGATGCGCTTGATCTTGGCGATCGACCAGCGGCAGACATAGGGATGGTTGGGATTCTTGGCGACGAAGCGCTGGTGGTATTCCTCGGCCGGAAAGAAGCCCTCGGGCATCGCTTCGACGGTGGCGGTGATCGGGGCGTTATAGACCTTGGCCTCGGTCAGCTGATGGATGTAGGCTTCCGCCACGCGCTGCTGTTCCTTGTCCTGGTAGAAGATCGCCATGCGGTACTGGTGACCGTAATCCGGCTCCTGGCCGTCCTTGGTGGTGGGGTCGCCGGCGGTGAACAGCACGCGCAGCAGCTCGCCGAAAGTGATCTTGCTTGAATCATAGGTGATCTTCACCGCTTCGGCGTGATTGGATTCCTCATAGTGCTGGTAGTTCGCGGTGTCTGCGGTCCCGCCCGCATAGCCCGCCACCACGCTGCTCACCCCCTTGAGCTGCTCGAACACCCCTTCTTCGCACCAGAAGCAGCCACCGGCGACCACCACCGTGCTCATCGTACCGGCGGGACTGGCAGGGAGGTCGACTGCGGCCTTGGGCAGGGGGCGGACGCTGTCGGCAGCGGTTTCGGCATGCAGCCACACCATGATCGCCGCCAGACCGATGAAGATGAGTGGGACCAGCCTAGGCATGAGAAAGCGCATGGGGTGCTCCGGGACAGGCATGAGGATGCGGGGCGAGGCGTGTTATCTGCAGATACGTACAGGCCATGGGCGTGCTTGGCAGATAGTCATCTTGTCACCTGCGTTGATTGCTGATTACTGATTACTGATGCCGAAGGGGATATGTACCGACGGAACCACTGAGGCGGCCGGCAGGAGGTTGTCGAGCTTGTCATCAAAGAAGATGTGGGGCCGGAAGGTGCTGATGAATCCGCTTTTCGCGAGATTGCCGATGAAATAGGACTCGTCCACGCGGATACCCCAGGCGCGCAGGGAGGATACCACTCTGCGCGAGGCCCGGCCATCGCGCGCGGTGATGATGGAGGTGCGGATGATCGGCTGGTAGCCGGGATGGTCGGCAACGCGCGCGACTTCCATGTCCTGGAGCCTGGCGATGTGGGTAAGCAGGGGTTTGAGCGGTCCCGGGGACAACGCCTCCAGGGCATTGCTGGTCTCGTTGGCGTGGAAATCCTTCAGCCCGCGTTCCTGGTACAGACGTTCGGCCTCATCCCCGGCGACCACGCCATCGAAATCGAAGGCGATCCGCAATTCGTCACCGGAATCGTCGACGCTCTCCCCAGGCATGACCCGACCGGCGGCGTAGCCCAGGCGGATGGCTTCGCTGACATCCTGGTGATTGGCTGACAGGAAGAGGCTGGCGCCGAACTGTTTGATGAAGGGGTAGGGGGGGCGGCCACCGGTGAATACCGAGCGTTCGATCTTCAAGCCATGATGAGACAATGAATTATGGACCCGGATTCCGGTTTCAGGGTCATTGCGCGACAACAGGACCACCTCCACGAGTGGCGTGGTCTCTGCGATGTGATTCAAGGTCAGCAGCCGGCGGATGAAGGGGAAGGCCACCCCAGGCTTGAGTATCGCCTGCTCATGCTCGAGCTGGTAGCTGATATAGGCCTGCCGTCCCTGGGTGCGGTACACGTGATCGCCGTCCTGCAGATCGAACAGGGCGCTGGACGCGATGGCGACAGTCAGGAGCGGGTCGGGCATATCACGTATCGTCGTGGTCGGTTGGCCGCTGCAATCCCAGGAGTGCGCCGTGCTTTTATCGCTGAAGGTGACTGAACATGGCTGCATCGTGAGGCAAAGGTACACCCCACATCCATCACGACGGTGAAACGGCGACCCCAGGTTGTATTGCAGACGCAAGGTTCTACAAAACGCCTCCTCCAACCCCGCTTCGACACCTCGTACCGTAGGAACCGCTTATGCCGATCGAAGATCACCAGGCACAGGATGAACACCCGGACGATGTCGCGCGCAGTACCCGCAGTGGGCTCTGGCTGTTCGTGATTTATGCCGTGATCTATGGCGGTTTCGTCGGGCTGGCGGTCTTCAGCGCATCCACGCTGGTCCAGGCTCCATTCGGCGGGGTCAATCTGGCCATCATCTATGGCATCGGTCTGATCGTGCTGGCGCTCATCCTGGCGCTGATCTATCTGTTCATCTGCCGCAATTCCAAAACGCGAGGCGATTGATCATGTCCTTGGGTACTTCTCCTCTGGTGAAGATCGTATTCGCCTTCTTCGTCCTGGTGGTGGTCGGCATCAGCTTCTATCTCGGACGCAAGGCGAATTCCGCGAAGGGCTTCTACGCTGCACACGGCCAGATCCCCTGGTTCGTCAATGGCGTCGCCTTTGCTGGCGATTACCTGTCGGCGGCATCCTTCCTCGGCATCTGCGGCCTGATCGCGTTCTATGGCTATGATGGCTTCCTCTATTCCATCGGCTTCCTTGCGGGTTGGATCGTCGCCCTGTTCGTAATCGCAGAACCGCTCAAGCGTCTTGGCCGCTTCACCTTCGCTGATGCCCTGGACAGCCGCTTCCATTCACGCGGCATCAAATTGGCCGCAGCGATCAGCACATTGGTGGTCAGCATCTTCTATCTCATTCCGCAGATGGTCGGTGCCGGCTCCCTGATCAAACCGCTGTTCGGCTGGGATTACAGCACCGGGGTCATGATCGTGGGCGCGGTGGTGACGGTCATCGTCGTGACCGCGGGAATGGTGTCGACCACCTGGGTCCAATTCATCAAGGGCTCGCTGCTGGTGGCGCTGTGCGCCATCCTCACCGTCGCCATCCTTGCCCGTGGCCTCACCACCGATCCCTACCAGCTGCCCGACGGCAGCAAGCATCGCTTCGTGATCAAGCCCGCGAGCGAGGTCACCACCGGCGCCGAGGTGATTGCGCCCGAAGGGGCGTGGAAGGACAAGCCCTATGTGCGCATCCGCGCGGCCTCCGGGCAGATCCAGATCTGGCGCAAGGACGGGGACGCACTGAGCGAAACCCAGAGCATCGTCACTGCCGATAAGCAGAAGCCGGTGGTGAACGGCGAGACGGGTTTCCTGTGGAGCGTCGGCAACCTCGCGGCCCTGCCCGAGGGCAAGACGGAGACCGGCCCATTGGGTCCCATCGAATACCTCTCGACCATCCAGAAATCGACGGTGACGACCTGGGCGAACGAGACCATCGTCGATGCGGATACGCACTGTCAGACCAAGATCTTCTATCAGCAGCAGATTCCTGGTTCCGAGGTGATGATGCCCGGACTGTACTTCAAGGGCATCCATGGGCAGCTCCCTGCGATCGATCCGAACAATCTGCAGGCGTCGACGGCGAAGCGCAGCAAGGCGCTGCTGTCGCGCATCGATTTCGTCTCGTTGATGATCGCGCTCTTCTGCGGGACCGCGGCATTGCCGCATATCCTCATCCGCTATTACACGGTGAAGGATCAGGTCAGCGCGCGCAAGAGCACGGTGGTCGGCATCGCCGTCATCGGCTTCTTCTATATATTGACCTTGTTCCTCGGACTGGGCGCCATGACCAGTGGCATGCTCAGACTGGACGATACCAACATGTCCGCGCCCATGCTGGCACGCAGCTTCGGAGAATTGCCCTTCGCCTGCATTTCCGCCATCGCCTTCACCACGGTGCTGGGAACCGTCAGCGGCCTGATCATGGCTGCGTCGGGTGCGATCGTCCATGACCTCATCACCAATGTCCTGCGGGTCGAGATGGACGATCACCTCAAGGTCCGCGCCGGCAAGGTGGTGGCCCTGCTCGTCGGCATCATCTCCATCGTCCTCGGCATTCTCTTCCAGAAGATGAATACGAGCTTCCTGGTCGGCTGGGCCTTCAATATCGCGGCCTCGGCCAATCTGCCGGCCTTGATCATGCTGCTGTTCTGGCGTGGTACCACCAAGCAGGGCATCACTTGGGCGATCGTGATCGGCTTGCTCTCCTCGCTCGGCTGGGTTCTCGGCAGCAAGGAGGCCTACCAGAACGTATACCAGTACTCCGCAGCCGATGCCGCGACCTATGCCCTGGTCCCATTCAGTCAGCCGGCGATCATCACCGTTCCCCTGGGCTTCCTCGTCCTGGTGGTGGTATCGCTGCTCACCCGTCATTCCGGGACTGCCGAGGCTCTGCAACGCAAACGTGTGGCGGTCGCCGGCACGGCGTGATCCGCCGCGCGCGTGGCGTGGAGTGGAGTCGGGTCCACGCGCGAGCATGAACGTGGCACAGTGTGATGGCTGACCACACGTGGACACACCGGTCGGACGCCGGGCTCTGGGTGTCGCGGGTATGGCGAGAGGTGCTGGCGTATCTCAAGGCAACCATGCGTGCAGCATCCACGTGCTGAGGCAGCCACCTCAAGCAGAGCGGTGCATAAATCTGCTTTTGGGGTAGACTGACACTGGTCGCCCTTGCACGGAGAATGGACTTCGTCCGGGCCGCGACCGACACCGTAGCAATCGCTACGAATGCAACGTTTGCACAGGTGCCCTCATGCGGTCATCTCGATCAGCCAGCGGATTCTGCAAGTCATGAGTGCCATTGGCATTGATTTCTATCTGATCTGTGCCGGCCCGACCTTGAAGCGCCTGGATGTCGATCATCGCTATATCTTCGGCAGGGCCGAAGAAGCCGATGTGGTCATCAGCGATACACTCAGCTCGCGTCAGCATTGCGCCTTGGCCTGGGACAAGACCGGGGAATGGAAGGTCGAGGATCTGGGCAGCCGCAATGGCACCTATCTCAACGGCCACCGCATCAGCCAGCCCACCGCGATCAGCGATCGCGGGGTCCTGCAGATCGGGGGCCAGCAGTTCGTCCTCCGGCTGCTGCCGCCCGGATCGGATACGGCTTCGCTCTTTGCCACTGGGACGCTCTCCACCCAGAACACCTTCGAACTGGAATTGCGCGAAGTCGCGGCGCAACTCAACACCTCCACTTTCAAAGGCGATCTGCTTGACCAGGGCCTCAAGCAGATGCTGCGCTTCTTCGCCCTCACCAACAAGTCAGGTCGGCTGATCCTCGACGATGCGACCGACAAGCAGATCTGGTTCGTCAAAGGAACCCCGCGTCACGCCTGCAGCGGCGCACTGCTGGGACTGCCTGCACTCAAGCAGCTCGCGAGCGATCCGGGCAAGACCTTCTCCTTCCATGAGGGAGAAGCCCCGGAGGAGGAGACCATCGTCGGGGAGGGACGTGACATCCTGGTGCAATTGTATGGCACCGATGATGTCTCTGGCGGCATCGATGCTGGTGATCTTGCCCGTGCCGAACGGGTGCAGAAGCACATGCTGCAGCATATCCCGACGGTCGCGGGATACGATCTCGCCATCTTCTACAAGGGCGTCTCGGGTGTCAGCGGCGACATGTACGATGTCGGACACATGGCCGATGGCAGCCTGCTGGTGGTTTTGGGCGATGTGGCGGGGCACGGCATCCAGGCGGCCTTGGTGGTCGCTGGCCTGGTCAAGACCTTGCGGCATCTGCGCGCCGAAAGTCGCGATCTGCTGGAATTGCTGGTGCGGCTGAATGATGAGGTGCGCACCGACCTGCTGCCCGGCCAGTTCATGACCATGTTCATCGGCCGGTTACGCCCGGCGAGTGGCGAACTGACCATCGCCCTGCTCGGCCACCATCAGGCTTTGCACATCAGCGCCGAACACCCCGAGGTGGTCGATGAGGTGGGCAAGACCGGCATGGCCCTGGGTCTGGTCGCCAGCGATGTCTTCAAGCGTGCGATCAAGCTGGTCGATATCGAGCTGAAACCGGGAAACATGCTGCTGCAATGCACGGACGGCCTGCTTGAGGCGATGGATGCCAAGGATACCGAATATGGAGATGAACGCTGGCATGAGAGCGCGGCCAAGCACGCCCAGAAGGAAGTCATGCAGGACATGGTCGATGCCATTGCCGATGACGTGGTGCGCTTTGCTGCGACCATCAACGACGATCTGACGATCCTGGCCTTGCGCCGCAAGATCGCAGTGCCGGAGTCGACGCAGGACCCCGCCATCGTTCCCGCCAAGCGCAAAACCAGCGAATCCACCGAAATGATTTCGCGCTCGCATCTGAATCCTCTGCTCGCCACTGAGCCAATTCATGCGAGCGGAGTGCCGACCGTTGCCGCGGCCATCTCCGAAGCGCAGAAGCACGCCGTGGACGTGGCCAAAGCGGAGAAGGTGGACAAAGCGGAGAAGGCGGAAAAAGCAGAGAAAGTAGAGAAAGTAGAGAAAGCGGAGGTGGTGAAGGGCAAGCCCTCAAGCCGCGCAGCCACCGTCGCCGCCATGACCAATGGCGAGCTCGGCAGCACGGAGACGGCATATCCTGCAGCTCCTCCTGCCAAGCCGGCGGTCGTCGCCACCACCGCCAAGGCCCTCGCCAAAAACATTCCCTCCAAGAGTGCGTCGGAAGAACTGATCCTTCCCGGATTCTCTGATGAGTTCAGGCGTCCCGACCAGCCGATCTCAGCGATGATCGCTGCCGCGCTGCCCGCGTCAGCGAGCCAGGTCAAGACCAGCACTACTGCGGTTGTGGCTCCCACCCAGGCCACGGCCAAGACCGCTACGTCCTCCAAACCATCCGCACCTCATCCGCCGGCACCGCCCGCATCTCCAAGCTCGTCTGCGAGCGCGCTGCTGGAGGGTCTGCGCAAGCGCAGATCAAACCAGGGTTCTTCAGAGACCAGACTGGGTCCAGCCCCGGAAATGGATCGGCAAACCCAGCCCCTGGTGCGCAAATCCGGAGGGTCCCCAGCCGATGAGCGCCCGCTGCCCGCTCCAGGCGCGAACGTGGCGTCTCCTGCCACCATCGCGGTCACTCCGCCGGCGGGCAGCCAGGCCCTTTCGCCCGACCAGGATCCGTTGATCGGCCAGGTCCTGGGACAGGTGCAATTGACCTGCTGCGTCGGCGAAGGCCAGATGGCGCGGGTCTACCGCGGCCGCCACGTGGTCCTCGAGCATGATGTTGCGGTCAAGGTCATGCGTCTGAACAATGCCGCGACCGATGAGCACCGCCGCAAACGCTTCATGCGCGAGGCGCGCCTCGCCAGCAAGATCAGCCATCAGCATGTCGTCCAGGTCATCGATGCCGGCCTGACCCCAGACGGGAACACCTATCTGGTGATGCCCTTGATCGAAGGCGGGGATCTGGGTCAGCGCGTGCGCAACGGTGGCCGCATTCCCCAGGCCGAGTTCCTGACGCTGGCCATCGCCATCGCCAAGGGCCTGGCCGCCATCCACCAGGCCGGCGCCGTCCACCGAGATCTCAAGCCGGCCAACATCCTCCTCGACATGAATGGCGACCCGAAGATCGCCGATTTCGGCATGGCGCAAGTCGTTGAAGATAATGCACTTACCAAGCTGACCAAGGCAGGATTCATTCTCGGAACCCCCAGTTACATGGCCCCGGAATGTCTCAATAGCGGTGAACAGATCGACTCCAAGGCCGATATCTACAGCCTGGGCGTGACCATGTACCACCTGCTGGCCGGTCGCCTGCCGTGCGAAGGCGCCACTGCCTATGAGGTCATGCAGGCGCACAGCCGTGGAGACTATCTTCCTCTCATTTCGGCGGTGCCCCAGGTGAACCCGCGCTTGGCCGAGGTGGTCCACAGCTGCATGGACCGCGATCCGAATGCCCGACCCAAGGCGGACGAACTGGTCAAAATGCTTGAAGCGATGAATGCATCGGCCCCCAGCGACGCGCCTGGCGGCTCGATGGGCGCGCAGCAGGTTGAGGTGGCGGCGTGGGCCAGACGTATCAAGCAGGGGCGCAGGGCCCAGGGCTCAGGACTTGGCCTGCTGATGCTGGTGGCGGCGGTCGTGCTGCTCGCCTTGCTGATCATTCTCTGCATTCATCTGATGTAGGGCGGGTGGTTGACGGCTCAGTCCACCAGTCCTCCATGTGGAATCGGTAGCAGGCGGAGATCACGTCGGAGGGAGCTGCGGATGGGTTTAATCCGAAATCACCCATCGGGTGGTCAGCTAAGCACTTTAACCACAGCGTGTCCCAAATGGGCTGCCGGGCGAGCAATGACGCGTTAGCATCCATTGAATGATTAGGTGAGTCTTGATCCACCACCATAACCGTCAATGGTGTGCCGCTCAGTCCCTGGTTTCAGGCGCCAGAGGCACTCATCGCCGATGTCGATGCACATACCTTAGCAAATCATGACGATGTGTGGTAGGCTAAGGGTCCTATCACCACTCGCCATCGCTCGGGTAAGCGTGGCGGTCGGTCATGACCACGAAAATCGATTCAATTGCACACCTGGAAATCAATCCTCGGCGAATCAAGCAGAAACCAGCACATCAGGAAAACACATGGTATGATAAATGAACCACAATCTGCCATCATGAGAAGCGACAGCGCCTAAAAACCATCCCACCATGTCCGTCATCCCTCTCCTTCCCAATTTGCGGTTCAGCGTCCGAAGCTATTGGCATGTAGCGGCATGGGGATTGCTCTCAAGCGGAGCGCTTGGCGCAGATGAACTGATCGTCTCCGATCTGCGCCTGGGCCTCGAGACCATGCCCACGCATTTCGCCTACACGGTGACGGACGCGAACCATTCGGCTTCTGGCAGCAGCGATTTCTCCTACGGTTTCGGCCTCGGTCTGAGTGGCATGTATGCCTTCCCCGCGCCGGGCCGTTCCAGCAACTTCTTCATGGGCGCGGAAGTCGAAGCGGCGAATTACCGCTATCAGGATGATGGCAGCTACAAGTCGGTCTCGTTGCGTGCCATCGGCGGCTATGCCTGGGCTTTCGCCGATCGCTGGCAATTCGAGGCTGAAGGCTGGCTCGGTTATGGCGAGGCCAAACTGAGCATCCCCACCAATGCACTGGTCTCTTCGATCGATGCCTCCGGCCACATGTATGAGTACGGCATCGATGCCGGCGTGTCCTACCAGATTGCGACGCACTGGCTCGTCAACCTGCGCGCTGGTTGGACGCAAAGCCAGTCGCACATGTCGGGTGATGGCCTGGTCATCGACATCAAACCTGCCGGTCCGATGGGCTTTCTCGGTCTCACCTACCGCTTTGGCGGACTGCCACCAGCAATCCAATGAGAAGAATCATCACACCACAGCCGAGCGTGCCAGCGGCAGAGGCCAGCGACGTCTCTCAGCAACGGCCATTGCTCACCCCGGATGGGCGCAAGGGGCCATTGTCCGGCGCGCAATGGCAGAATCACGAGATTGGTGATCTGCTCGGCGAAGGCGGCATGGCCTCGGTCTATCTTGCACGGCAACGGAATACCGGCCGGTTGGTGGCGCTGAAGATCCTGCCTGCGCGCATGGTCGAGGATGAGGATTTCCGCCGCCGCTTCGAACGTGAGGCGATGATCGCCAGGACCATGGATTCGCCGCACGTGGTCAAGGTCTATTCGACCGGGCGCTCGGGCACCCTGTGCTATCTGGAGATGGAATTCGTCCAGGGCCGCAGCTTCGGCGATCTGTGCAAGGCGCGCCGGGAGGGCGGTGCTGGTCCGTACAGCAGCCGTGAGGTCATCGGCTATGCGGTCCAGATCGCCCGTGGTCTGTCCGAAGCCGGCCGGCACAAGGTCGTCCATCGCGACATCAAGCCTGGAAACATCATGCAGACGGTGGACGGCACCATCAAGATCGCCGACTTCGGCATCGTGAAAGTGCTGGGCGAGGAAGCCTTGACCATGACCGGTACGGCAATGGGCACACCGTCCTACATGAGCCCCGAGCAGGGCCGCGGTGGCGATGTCGATCAGCGTGCCGACATCTATTCACTCGGTGTGGTGCTCTATGAAATGCTCGCATTGCGCCAGCCTTTCGATGGCACCACCGCCGATGCGTTGATCTACCAGCACCATTTCGCGGAACCCAAGCCGCTGTGGGAGGTCAATGCCGAAGTCGAACCGGGCCTGCAGTCGGTGATCTATACCTGCCTGCAGAAGTACGCGGACCGCCGCTATGCTGACGCCGATGCGCTCCTCAGCGATCTACAGCTGCTCCTGGACGGTTCGCCGCCCAAGCTCACGACCGTCTCCAAGACCCGCCCGCTCACCGGCGCGGCCCAGGCCCTGGCGCGGCAGGGTGGCTGGTGGCGGCGCTACATCAAGGTCATCGCTGCGGCCCTGGTGCTGCTGGTCTTCTCGGTGGCCCTCTGCCTGTGGTGGCTGCTGTCGAAGGATCTTCATTCCACCAGCCTGCGCACCCGGCTGGCCGCCGATCTGAATGCCCAGAAACCCATTCCGGCCGGGGCCGAGGTCGATGTGCAGCGCTTGGCCAAGATGGTCGGCACCAAGGACGCGGATGTCCAGCATTGGCAGGCAAAGATCGCCCGGGTCACCAATCTGCAGCAGCAGCTCGAGGGCCTGGAGGCACGCCATACGCTCTCCTTCGAGAATATTCAGATCATCAATGCCGACCTGAAGGCCTATCAGGCCGACTGCGGTCCGAGCGCGGTGCTGGTGCTGCGGATGAACAAGCGGCTGAACGACATCGAACGTGAAGAGTCCGATGCGAAAACCAAATTGCGCGAACTGGATTCCAGCAACGCCATCACGTTGGATGTGCATAACAGCCTGTCCGCGTTGCTTACCTCCTACGCCCGCTACCGCGCACCGAGCGATGCCGATGTGGTTCGTTGGCGTGCCAAACTGCAGGAAGCGGAACAGCGGATCGCCGATTTGCGCCAGCACCTGCAGATCCTCGATGGCACCGCGGCCTTGGGCGTGCTCCAGCAGGAGACCGCAGCCGGTGATCTCGCCCGCCTGACCGCGCTGGTCGGACAGGCGGATGAGCAGGTGATCCATGCGACCGCGCGGCTGCGTGCGGCGCGTGAGCACCTGCTGACCCTGCGCAAAACCTTGAGCCAATTGGACGGCGGTCCGATCACCTCCCTGGTGGTGCGCGACGGCTTGGCCAAGGAACTGAGCGAATTCACCTCCCTGGTGCGCAGCGATGACCAGGATCTCGTGCGCTGGAAGGCACGCATCGCCCAGGCTGAGGAGCAGAGCCGCAAGCTGAACGACGAACTTGCCGCCCTGAGCACCCCGACCGGTCTCTCGCCTGCCCGACTGGAGGCGCTGCAGGCCGACCTCGAACAATATCGCGTGCTTTCAGGCGACAACGACCAGGCCAAGGCCTGGCAGGCCCAACTCGATGAAGCCCTGCAGCAGGTCGAGACCGCCAAGCAGATCGTCGCCGCCCTGGTCGATAAGGACCAGCTCACGGTAGAAGAACAGACCTTGTTGCACCATACCTCCGATCAGCTCAAGGCGGTCCACGCGCTTGATCAGGCGCAGGAAACCCGCATCCGCGCGCGCCTGGCGCGCGACGA
>Ga0206871_10132_pt1 | contig 20188 bp, 17 predicted proteins | sample Alteio_BWOrgCont_33_FD_152627 | JGI IMG/M metagenome (GOLD analysis project Ga0206871, IMG submission 152627) | Enriched cells from forest soil in Barre Woods Harvard Forest LTER site, Petersham, Massachusetts, United States -... | ecosystem: Environmental > Terrestrial > Soil > Temperate forest >...
TTTCAGGCCATCCACAGGGAGGCGCCTTTCCGGATGAATCCTCATCCCTCTCGTTTGAATGCCTGCTCACCCACCAAGGACCATTATGGCCTCTATCGCATCGCTGACCATCAAACTCACCAGAACCAAGGCAAGGATTTTTGCCCTCAAGGTCCAAGCAGCGACCATCAAGGCCGCCCTCGCTGTCGCCAAAGAAGTGGTAAAGGCCAAGAAGGCGGCCGCAAAGAAGTAATTTTGTGAAATCGGGGCGATCCTGGGATCAGCCAATCCTGGGGGCGTCGCACGCATCTCACCGTATGCAGTTCAATGACATCGCTACTCGATTTCGTGCTCATGAGGCAAGAATAGCTCATGGGTGGTCAGCTCCGTTGTAACTGAGCTGCATGAGGGGTGCTGCACGCATAGATGTGACTACGCTTGGGGTAGTGCAGCACACCACCAGGACGTCACTCGAAGCATGCAAACTCTGCCACTTTTTGATGGGAGCAGATCCACGATCAACGACGTTATGCAATCGCAATGAAGTTGGTATGTTACGGACAATGGTGATTTCACACACCATATTTTAGAACATCAGGCACTGTGCTCACAGATGGCATCGCCATTCGTATTAATAGCAGTAGTGCCACCACGCTTACTGCGGAGCCTGCCATGAATACCACCACTAAACTACATCGAAGCGATATTCATATCGGTTTCGAAGATGAACTTCAGGAGGACGCTCCAGACCTCATTGAACAAATCCGCACCGAAATCCATAATAGAGCCGAAACGCTCAGAATCGCGAAAGGCGATCCCGAGTTATCCTTATCGATTTCTGGTGACGAGTAGGTTACGGACATCCGATTGATGAAGTCGTAAGCCAGGACGTTTGATTCCTGCATATATCCTGGTATCATCAGTGATTTGGCGTACTAGGTGATACTGGGGCTGGAGGAAGCGTGCCAACCACTCCTGGCGGCGCAGGAACACCTGGACCTTGCTGGTGACTTGGAATGGTTGTGCTCGTTGTCCGAGTCGTACTGCCTGGGAGGGACCCAATGGGACGTGGAGTATCTGGAGTCAGTCCTGGCGTAGGGGAGGGCCAGGGCCCGGGAGTTGGTAAGGGTGTGGGAGCCGGCGGGAGCTGGTGTGGGAAAATTCCACCACATGTACCTGCGACTACTGCAAGATCCGTGGCAGGGGATGCTATAGTGGTTTGAGAAGCAGACTGCGACGCCCCTCCATCTTCCTGCTTAGGGACAGCGGGATTATCCGACCGTTGCCCTACTGAGCATTATGGACTTGGCCACAGGGGGTCTATGGATGCCAGACATTCCATATGAAAGTGGCCCAGCTGCTGAGGCCGCTATCGAAAACGAGCCAACCGATAATCAAGATTCGGAATGCCTGCCAAATATGTGATCCGCTTCCAATTGAATATGTCAGGAAAAGTTCGGTTCCAAACTACCTTCATGAGCCATGACCCAAATAAAGTCGCGACAAGGGCGAGCAGTAACCCTACGAAGAGGGTGGCCAATTGGGCCAGGAGGTGATGGTCAGTGGACATATGTGTTCCTCGGACATCGAGCATATCGATTGAACCCCAATCACAAATGACGGGTGAACATCGATGCCAATTGCTTACGAGCGCCACCTAGCACACCGAAATGCAGTCGTCCGAAACCATTTGGGGTCGACAATATCCGAGGGCCGCATTTGGGCTGGAAACAGCCAGCAAAGGCCAATTGCGAGGAGTATGGGTGCCTCCGAAATGGCTGACGGGTGGGCGTAGTATGCCTCATCGAGCCTGACCAGCACCATCTACCGCTTTTTCGAAACCTTGGCCGGCCTTCCGTGTTTTCGACCAGTCGCCAACTTCACCTTGGCCTTGCCATTGGCAACAATCTCAAACCGAACGCCTAACACGTCGGTTAGCAGCTCGGCATTCCGAAGCGGAACGTTGCTTTTGATGCCCAGTAAGCGCTGGACGGTGGTCAAAGGCATGCCGCTCGACTTAGCGATCTGGTACGGGTTAGTACCGATGCTACGGACAGCATCCTGGATGGCGGAGAGGATGCGGGACGGTTTGGTGATGGTCATCGAAGCGATGATGGCAGGAGGAGGGGGTCTGGCTATAGATGCATTTATGGGAAGGCGACCGCTTGGCTCGGCTGGGAGTGTCTGTTCCTAAGGGAGTGCCCGGTAGCACCATTCTGGTGATAGTTTCTGCCGGCTCTTGCCCGATGAATCAGGCGTGCATGAACCCTTTATGCCTATAGATTGGCAGCATGTCGCCGTCGCGCTGCCTGTACTTGGTAACCTATCGGCCCTTGGCGATTACTTTGCACGGTCGCATGGCGATTCTAAGGTATGGAATTAGTCCGTTCGTTGACGGCTCTATCCGCCGAGAGCCAGATCTGGAGAACGATCCGCCGACAATCAGTGCGCTATGTCGAGGTAGAAATTTCGCCCCTAGATTGAGGGTCGGAGACACGATCATCTATTTTACCGTAAAGCATCGATGGAATCCCGAACTGCCCGTCCTACGGCCCTACTGTCGTACGCGCTAGTTAAGTCCGCTAACCGCTTACAATCAATAAGTCTCAATGTTGCCAATAATTAACAAGAAAATTCCCTGGTATGCATTTCTCATGCCACTGTGTATTCTCTTTGGCTGTGGCGTCCCTGAGCGTCCCAGTGCCAATCTATCTTCAGAGTTGCCCAAGCGGTGGACGAATTCAATTGGTATGGAAATGTCGCTTATACCGGCAGGGAAGTTCCTCATGGATTCTGAAGATGGAGCTACTGAGAAAGGGATTCCGGTCACCTTGACCAAGCCATTCTATATGGGTAGGTCTGTTGTGACGAAAGGCATGTTAAAGTTGTATTTTAATGATGTTGGCGAAGCGTATCCAGAACTCGGATTGGAACCTGGACCTAAAGATCGTTTATGGTTCCAATCCACGGCTATATTATCTCCGGAATACTCCCTATTTACCTTAGGACCTGGAACTGAATACGAAGCCAACCATGTGTCATGGACAACCGCAAATAATTTCTGTAACTGGTTGAGCAAAAAGGAAGGTAGGACCTATCGACTACCGACGGAAGCAGAATGGGAATACGCTAAGAATGGGGGAGCGGCTCACTGGCCATGGTTTTCAGCCATGCAGGGTCCAATTGACAATTGGGGCTATTACAATGGACATGCAGAAATGTATCCATTCTGGGGCCTGGCAATTCCCGGATGGTCACCCGCCAATCCATATGGTTTATATCCTCCCGAATTCGAATTGGTTCAGGATCGTTACGCCCACTTATCATCGGGACCTAGGACTGATCCAACTGGGCCAACTATGCTAGGAGGGTTGGGTAACTTTCGCGTATTACATCTGGGTGGATTTGGTCGTGGCCATAGGCAACCTGACGAACGTTGGGATGGCTTTCGTGTCGTTTGCGCAGTGGACGATCATTTCGGGCATATTGCACCACTCCCCCCGCGAGCGGCACCTCCAGAGCGTCCGGTTCGCAGCTTACCCACTTTGTCCCTTGAGTGTGGTCCTGGGATTGCACTCGATATGTTAAAGGTCCCTGCGGGCTCTTTCATGATGGGCCGGCCCAAACCAGAAATTGGCTGGGGGACCAAAGAATGGCCCCAGACTCAAGTAACCATCCCCAAGGACTATTGGCTTGGTCGCTGCGAGGTAACTCAAGCGCAATTCCGCGCTGTGACAGGATTATCTCCAAGTTGGTTCAAAGGTGATGATCGCCCAGTAGAATGTGTAAACTATGTGGAAATCATTAAATTTCTTAGCATCTTGAATCAACGTGAGCGAGCGGCGGGGCGTCTTCCCCTGAATGAGGAATACCGCTTACCAACAGAGGCTGAATGGGAGTATGCGTGCCGTGCTGGAACTGATACACTCTATTCTTTTGGTGATGATCCCGCAGACCTTCCATTTTACGAGGTTGTCGATGTTACCGATGGCACACACCCAGTTGCTAGTAAACGGCCAAACCCATGGGGATTCTTTGATATGGGTGGGAATGTATTGGAGTTGACGGGCGAGTTATTTCGTCCATATCCCGGCATTCCATCAATTGACCCCTTCAAACACGGTGACTTATGGCCAATGTGGTACATTGAGTGGGTGGCCGGTCGCGGTGGTGCTTGGTGTCTAGGGCCCTATGCAAGCCGAACAACTTTTCGACGTGGAGTGTGCGTAATGGGTCGATGCTATTTTATAGGATTCCGCCTTGCACGTGGACAGCTTATACCACCATTGGTTTTAGATGAATAGATGTGGAATTCGAGACGCAGTAAGCGTTCAGCCGCATGAACTAGCCGATCGGTGTACCGCCGTGTAGAATGCTGCCTCGGAGGCATTATGTCCGATATACCGCACTACCTATGAAAAAGCAGCTGGATGTGGAAGGCGGCCGTGCCCCGGTCAAAGTCTGGCGGGCTCCCGGCTTGAGCGGAACGGCCTTCTGTCGAGCCGGCAATATTCGCCCTCAGCGCTTCCACTGTTTCCTTCAAAGTGAACCACTACCCGAATATCTATGAGAATGATTCTGGGGCGATTAGGGTTAACGGGATCGTTGATACACCTCCGTGGAACCAACTTCTGATGAATCCTGAACGCATCGATCATGCATGGTCAACGATCACGACATTTATAAAAGCCCAACAGATTGATTACAATGCCAGCAGTTTTTAATAGCAAATATTGGCGATATGCATGCTTTCTTTCTCTGCTCTTGCTCACTGGATGCAATGGGCCGGAGCGTACTGAGGCTGTTCAACCGTCCATTTTTCCAGTGCGATGGGCCGACTCAATCGGCATGGAGTTCGCACTCATCCCAGCCGGAAAATTCAGCATGTATCTAGATGGGGGTATATACCCAGAGGCGGGCGCATTCCCCGTCACCCTGAGCAAGTCGTTCTATATCGGACGCTCGCTGGTGACAAAAGGGATGCTGAAACTGTATCAGGCGGAGGTGGGCGGTCACGATCCAGAACTAGGGCTAGAACCTGAAGCGCGGGATCGAGGGTGGGACAAAGCCGAATTTCCTCTGTCACCTGATTTTTCCAAATATACCTTTGGTCCTGGAACCGAATACCAGGCCGACGGCGTGACCTGGACGATCGCAAATGATTTCTGCAGATGGCTGAGCAAGAAGGAAGGCAGAACGTATCGATTGCCAACAGAAGCAGAATGGGAATACGCAATCAATGGTGGGAGTGCCCACTGGCCATGGTTCTCGGGCATGCGAGGCTCGCGTGGCAACTGGGGATATTATGCTGAATATGCTGAAATGTGTCCATTCTATGGCTTATTTTACCCTGATTGCGAACCAGCAAACCCATATGGCATTTATCCTCCCGGGCAGGAATGGGTCCAGGATCGATATGCTAATTTATCGATAAAGCCAGTGACTGATCCAACTGGTCCTAGCATGTTGACCGCGGATGAGAACAAACGAGTTGTGCGTTTAGGGGGACTGGGGCGAGGCTCAGCCCAATCCAGCGATCATTACGGAGGCTTTCGTGTTGTATGTGTAATCGACGATCATTTTGGGCACCTAGCTCCAATTCCTGCGCGACAGGCGCCCGCTGAGCGACCGATCCGCAAATTGACAAGCTTGGATGTGGAATGCGGTCCAGGATGTTCACTTAAAATGCTCAAGGTGCCAGCTGGAACCTTTATGATGGGACGGCCCAAGCCCGAATATGGCTGGGGCACCAAGGAATGGCCGCAAACTCAGGTCACCATCCCTCATGACTACTGGCTTGGGTGTTGTGCGGTGACACAGGCACAATTTCGTGCGGTGACCGGTCTATCACCGAGCTGGTTCAAAGGTGACGATCATCCGGCGGAATGCGTTATCTATTCCGAGATTCTGAAATTTGTCAGCGCTCTGACACAACGAGAACGTGAGACAGGCCGCCTCCCCAAGGATGAGGAGTACCGTCTGCCGACCGAGGCCGAATGGGAGTATGCGTGCCGAGCAGGAACCGATACACTCTACTCTTTTGGTGACGATCCGGCGGACCTGCCCTTCTACGAAGTCGTTGATGTAGCTGATGGAACACATCCTGTGGCAACGAAGCGGCCCAATCCCTGGGGATTCTACGACATGGAAGGTAATGTCCTGGAATTGACCTGCGAACTATTTGGTCCATATCCTGGCAAGCCGTCAGTCGACCCATTCAAACGCGGAACTTCATGGAATGGATATCTTTTCTGGGTGGCTGCGCGAGGGGGTGCCTGGTGTATGGGTCCAAACGCCAGTCGCACAACTTTTCGACGGGGTATCAATTTCAATAGTCGCTGCCATTTCATTGGCTTTCGTCTTGCACGTGGTCAAATTGTTCCGCCATTATCATTGCACTATTGAATGAGAGAATCAACGCTCACGGTGGTAGATTTGCTGTTATGGTAATTGCTACGCTCTGAGGTACGCCGGCACTGCTACTGATCGTGGTTGGCAGCTGGACATACAGTGCAAATGGAGTGGTGGCGCCTGTCAGGAGGCCACTGACAAGGCTCTGCTGGGATGTGGTCAGGGACAGGCCATACGACGCGGGGCTACTCGGTGCGCTTGTAGAGGCCCCCGTGCTGTCTGCCAGCATCATGTAGGTGTTCAGGCCAGCACTTGCTCCTGGCAGCCAGTTCGATGGCGAACCTGCCGCGCTGGTAACGGTCAGATTGAGATTGCAGTTGCCGACGTTCGCGATAGTCAGGTTCAGTCCACTGGAGATGGTGTTCGCGATGGTGCCCAACGAGACTGCCCCAAGAGCCCAGGTCATCGGATCGGAGCCGGATACCCAGTTGATCGAAATCAGATTGGTGGTTGGCCCGAGATCGACCGCGGAACTCGCTGAGCCTACGACTCCGGGGAGTCCAACTTGATCCTGGATATGGCTGTTGTCGGCCAAGTTGATGCCGGTCGGTTCCCCCGCACTCAGCGATCCTGAACTGTAGATGCCGCCCGGTGTCAGGCGCGGAGTGCCGGCCAGGGTCATGGTAATGGTGGTGGTGTCCACTTGGTTGCTGATGGTCGTGGTCGATAGCGAATCGCTGGTCACCGGCAGTCCCAGGTCGGACACCACCATTCCTGACGTTGTTACCGGCTCGGAGAAGGTGAGGGTTACGATATCACCGGCGCTGACCCCTCCGGCGCCGCCATCGGTCCAGTTTGATGACATCAATACTGGAGGTGCTTCATCGGTTGAGGTGACCGGCGAGACATCCGTGGGTAGTAGCTGATTGCCTGGATACGCTGCGAGGGAGGTATTGGCAGTGATCTGCACTGCTGGTGTGGCACCTGTATCCGGAATACCGCCTTCGTCGAGCACGATATAGAAAGACGTGGGCGACGGTCCGGCAGCACAGTGATCCACGGTATAACCGGCTACTGTGACCATCAGGCCAGCGAAACTATTGTTGAGGTTCTGAGTAGTCGTAACCAGGATATGGTCCAGGAATCCATTGGCGTTGAGATCCTGAGTCTGCCGCGATGTGATCGCCAATGCGGGGCAGACGAGCAAGGTCACCGCCGTTGCAGAGCTGCTCAAGGACACCTGATAGGTGGTGGAACCGGTGGTGACTGCGGCTACCGTACCGCCCCCGCTGAACTGCCAGGTGCCGCCGTTCAGACCACCGCTGGCGGTTATGAGATTGTAGCTGGCGCCTGTGGTCAGGCTGCTGCCGATTCCGGTGATGGATATTGAGTTGATGCCGGAAACCGAAGCGGATCCGGTACATGCCAGACTGTCGGCGCCGCTGCTGTTCACGTCGAAATCCAGGGTGGCACCGCTGATAGTCAATGCCGGTCCAGCAAAACTCCCGTTTTGCTGAAGGTTGAACGTATCGATCGCCCCGTCGACCATCGAGTAGGTCGATCCCGAGGTCAGCGTCAACGTTGCACCTGCGCTACCCGCGCCGGTGGCACCAGCCGACACGCTCCCACCGCCAGGAATGGCAGAAAAGCTGGCACCGCTCGCGACACTGATGGCGGTGGGGCCCAAGGAGCCTCCCGTGCCCAACGCCAAGGTGCCATCGGTGACGGTGGTCGTACCCGTATAGGTATTCATGCCCGTGATCGTCTGGGTCCCGGATCCCTCCTTGGTCAGGTTGATCGTTTCTGTATTGCCGATGGTTCCGCTGAAGGTTCCTGAGCCATTATTGACCCCGACGGAGATGTCCTGTGTCCCGAAAGAGAAGCTCTTGTTGATTGACCCCGAGCCAGTCAGAGCATCTGCGGTGATAGCATTGCCATCCCAGAGGTCGAATGCGCCATCCACCTGGAAAGAGCCCAGGTTGCTCGACCAGTCGATGGCCTGCCAACCCCCGTTCAGCATGAATGCCCCGGATTGGATATCGAAAAGACCACCCGTGCTCAACGCCACCGCGAGGTGCTCGCCTGCGTTGCTCGTGTTCTGGAAATTAGCGCCGGAGATCAGACACAACGTGCCGGCGCCGGTGATGGTGGTGGTGCCGCTTGCCATGGCGGTGGACCCGGCAATGCCCATCACGGCACCAGCAGCGATGGTATAGGTGCCCGCGGTCGTCGAGAAGGCCGCGCCGGTGAGTGTCAACTGGCCTTGACTGACCGTCGTGCCTTGGGTGTAGGAGTTGGCGCCTGACATGGACATCGTGCCGGTTCCACTCGTGGTCAGTGCGTAGGCGCCACTGATCGCCCCGGATATCGTCAGAGTTGCGCTGCCCAAGGCCGACCAGGTCTGGTCGGCACCGAGGGCAACCGGACAGGAGATCTCAGACCCATTCACCATGGCATTGATTCCGCCTGGACCGATGGTGAGCGAGCCGCCGCCCGCGCCTACGGTCGAGGCTGAGGTATAGAACGTGAGGCTATGGCAGAGTCCGCCTGCTCCAGTAACCGATGGGGAGGTGTAATAGGTGCCAACGCCATCGCCGATCTGGATGTCATCGGTACTGTCAGGCACCTGGTCCAAGCTCCAATTGCTCGCGTCATTCCAATCGGTGCTGGTCGTACCGTTCCATACGTTCTCCTGGACGACGGTGAGCAGCACCGCATGGGTGGTGACATTGTCGATCGAGACCATCGCGGTGTAACCGATTGGCATGGTCACGTTGCTGAATGTGCCGGAACTCGTCGTACCGGTAAAGGAGATCAGCTGGTAGACGCCGGTAGCCAGGCCGCCGGAATTGGTGATGACCAGGCTGCCGCCGATGGTGACGATCGAATTGGCTCCAGTACAGGCGATCTGGTCGCTGGTGGAACCCAGGGCGAAAGTGGTGGTACTCCCCGAGCTCAAGGCAAGTGCCGTGGTGCTGGCAGCGCAGAGGGTGAACGTTCCCGGGCTCCCGTCGCCAGGCGACAGTGCTGCTCCCGAGTCTACCGTCACAACTCCGCCGAGGGAACCGGTGCCGCCCAAGGTGGCGCCGCTTTGCACCTCAAGACCTCCGATTGCAGCCGTGCCATTGCCATCGATCACCAGCGCGCCGCCAGTGATCGTGGTGGTGCCCGTGTAGGTCAGGGTGCCGGTCAGCCACTGCGATCCGGCACCTGCCTTGATGAGATTCATGGGGCCGTTGCCGGTACCGTTGTCGCTCATCGTTCCCGAGAAAGTACCGCTGCCTCCGCTCACCCCAATGGTCTCAGCAGTGTAGCCATATCCATGATAGCTACCGCTGAAGCTGCCGCTGCCGGTCAACGCGTCAACGACGACGTTGGCCTCGACGCCAAAGAAGCCAGCCCCAGCAGCAATATAGAGAGGACAGAGGTTGGCGGACCAATAGTCCTGGGCATTGTTTCCCCCGACCAGAGCTCCTTGTTCGAGGTCTATGAGTGCATTCGACGAGAGCTCCCAGTCGGCAGGACCATAATCGCCGAAATACAGCGTGCCGGGTCCGGTTTTGAGCAACGTTCCGTCACCACTAATGACCAGGTCACCCTGGATATTGTCACCGCCATCGGTGCTTGGCACATCGTATTGCAGGACTGCGCCGCTGGCGATAATTACGGTAGGTACTCCGATGTTATTGCTGTTCAGTGACGCGAAATTGTTCAGCTCGAGCACGCCGGCCTCGACGGAGGTCGTTCCCGACCAGGTCGGACTGTAGAGAGCGGCATTGCCCATGATGATCGTACCGGTCCCGGTCTTGATCAGAGAGGTGTGCACTGAGGCCTCATCGATTTGGCCGGTCATAGTCAGGGTACCGGTCCCTGACTGGTTCCAGGTCTGATCGCCACCCAGGGTGATATTGGAAGCGAAGGAGAAATTGTTGCTACCGGTCATGGTCAGGCCGGACATGATGGTGAGGGTGCCGTTCGAAAAGGTCATGTCGGCGGTGCTGTCAAGCAGCAGGGAACCGATGGTATAGCTGCTATCGACGTTCACGGTTGTGCCACCGCTGGCGAATTCGGCAGTGTCGCTAGTACCGGGAGGTTCACCCGTCGACCAGTTGCCTGGCGTACTCCAATTCGTGTCGATAGCCCCCGTCCACGTGACCGTAGCGGCCTGTACCACAGGAGTGACCATCAAACACAGGATAATGCATGCGATGATACGCATACAGCTCAACATAGGCTCCTCGTTCGATGCCCCAGGTTATAGCAAATCCTAGGTATCTTCTCTATCATGTACAGGCACGTAGGTCATGTACTCATGAGGCGTGGTCTGTTTGAAATTCACTTTTACACGCAATTTTCAGCAAAAGTGATAATGACTGGATGGTATCAAGATTATTACAACTCGTGTGCTTTCACCGTTTTTGAATTCCATATTGGATTGGAGTAAGTGAATTAATTCCGTGCGATCATTGCCGCCAGTCGAGAGTGAGGATTAGCGCTTAGCATGCTATGAAAGATTGATCGTGAGTGCGCTCTGATCAGCCGTGGAGCCTATATGGCCTCAGATCATCTCCTTCGGCACGGTCACAGGCATGGAGGCGGCCACCCAGCGGCGCCTGCCTATGACTCGCTATGATCGGTTCGAGTGGCAGGTGCTGAAGGAGGCGGGACATGTCCTGCTTTGTGAATATTGATGACCTGCGCATTCCCTACGCGGTGGCGTCCGCGCTGGTGGCCTCTCCCACCTCAGCAGTAGCGGCAGCCGACGTGCTGCGTGTCTTGGGCGAAGGGCAGGGATGGGACCTGGCGGTCCTATGGCTGGTCGAGAACGGTATGCTTCGCGTCCACGGCAGCTGGCAATCTGGGCTGATGTCGGCGTCGACCTTCGATGCGGGGCTGTGGATGCGCCCCATCGCTCGCGGGCACTGCATCCCGGGTCGGATCTGGGTCGAGGGACATGTGTGCTGGATCGACGATATCCGTCACAGCCATGGTTTCGTTCGCGCTGCTGCGGCCATTCTCGCGGGACTACACACTGGATGCTGGGTGCCGCTCAGCGCAGCCACCGGAGTGGTCGGCGTGGTGGAGCTCCTCGGCCGCGAACCACGGACCGCCGAGCACTGCCAGCCGAGTATCCTCGATGCGGTCGGAGTGCAGATCGGCCACTTCCTGCAACGAAAGGTCGATGAGGAGCGACAGCATGCCGCCGCTGAACGTATCCGCCTCCTGATCGAGGGGATAGGGGACTACGCAATCGTCATGCTCGACATCGATGGCAGGGTGACGAGCTGGAACACTGGAGCGGAGCGCATCGACGGCCACTGTGCAGCGGTTGCCATGGGTGTCCACGTTTCGCACTTCTACCTATCCGAAGACAACGTCGCTGGTAAGCCGCAAGCGGAACTCCAGGCCGGCACTATGCAGGGGCGTTATGACGGTGAAGGCTGGCGCCTGCGCAAGGGTGGAGTGCGGTTCTGGGCCAATGTCGTCGTCACCTTGCTCATTGTGCTGCATTTGCACGATGTGCATGAGTGGCTAGGGAGTGGCATCGAGGATGTGAAGGCTGGGTATGCGGGATGGCTGAGCTTGGAGGAGATGGTGGGCAGGAGGAAGCCGGAGATGGGAGTGAGTGCGTAGATGATCTTCAGCGCTGCTCTCCAGCCCATGGAAGGGGAATACCTTTCGGAGGAAACAGAAGACAAACGAGAACGCTGAGATCAGGGAGATATTGGCAGCGGCCAAGAAGCTTGCACAACGCTATCGGATGCTCACCGGTAAGCCGTTGGGGATTACAGGTGAAGTAGCGGAATTCGAAGCCGCAAGACTCCTTGGACTCCAGCTATGTGGTGGGTATGGAGGTGGACCCCGTTGCAAGACATTGCTGCAACGGGGTTTATGGTTGGGGTGCAGGGATTCGAAGGCCAATCCGTTAGTGAATGGCATTAGGCGCTGTCGGTCTATGTGATTCAAGAACAGAGCCTTAGAGCGTTGTAAAACAAGATAGAGATCCACATCATCGAGCAAAACCGGTCGTGGTATGGGACCCTGGTGGGCCGGAGAAGTCCGATCATCATGTGGCGGAGGTGCCACATTCTTTATTGGCATTATTTGTCACATTTCACCGGGAGATGTGCAGCGCGGCACTATCGCTCCATTGACTATAAGATATAACCTAATAATTATTATCATATGAATAACGAAAACCTGACCGGTTCGATTCGCACCGCTCGGGCAACCTTGGCAGGACGATTGGCCGAGCCATCGCCATCGCGCCTGCAACTCCTAGTGGGTCCCCGCCAGATCGGCAAGACGACGCTGCTGCTCGACCTTGCCAAAGGGTGGCAGGATCGCGGTCTGTACGTTGCCGCGGATGCTCCGGCCAGCCAACTTCCGGGCTGGCGTGAGCGGGTCTGGGATCAGGCCCGCGAGCGCGCCCGCCAGGCTCCGGCAGTGCTCTTCCTCGATGAGATTCAGAGCCAGTCGGGGTGGAGCGCCTGGCTCAAGGCCTGCATGGACGAGGTGCTGCGCGAACGACTTTCGCTACACGTCGTCGCGACTGGCTCCTCGGCCCTGAGGCTTGGCGGCGGAAGTCGCGAAAGCATGGCTGGCCGCTTCGAGCGCATCACCGTGGCGCAGTGGAGCGCGGGCGACCTGGTGGCGAATCTGGGCGTCCCGACTGATATCGCAGCCCAGCGCATTGTCAGCCATGGAGGTTACCCGGGAGCCGTGCGCCTGTGGGATGAACCAGAACGTTGGTGCGCCTATCTGCGCGACGCGATCATCGAGCCTGCCATCGGTCGCGACCTGTTGGCACTGGAGGCGGTGCGCAAGCCGGCGCTGTTGCGCCAGGTCGTGGCCATCGCCTGTGGCCATCCAGCCGAGATCTGGTCGCTCGACAAGATCAGCGGTGCGCTCACCGATCGAGGAGCACTCGAGACCATCGCCCATTATCTCGACCTCCTGCACGAGGCCTTCCTGGTAGCGCCACTCCAAAGGTACGCCGGCAGTGTCCTGCGTCGACGACGCGCGCCACCGAAACTCGTCGTACTCGACAATGCCCTGCTGGTTGGAGCCGGTGAAATGCAGCCGCCGGATCAGGTGACGGATCCGGCGCGCTGGGGTCGCTGGGTGGAGAACGCCTGCCTAGCCCACGCCATAAAGCGAGGTCAAGCTGTCACCTATTGGCGTGAGGAGCCGTGGGAAGCCGACGGCGTGTTCGATGGCGATCGCGGACGATGGGTCGTTGAAGTCAAGACTGGCTCCTATGGAGCCAGCGATCTGCGTGGCCTTGCGCAAGCGGCTGTGGCACTGCCGAAACACCGGCCGCTGGTCCTGTGTGACCCCGGCCAGGAAAAGATTGCGCGGAATGCCGGATTTACGGCGGTATCATGGACCGATTTCCTGTTCGATCGTTGGTGATCGCGCGGTGAACCAGCTCGACGTCCGGCCAAAGTCGGAGCAACGACTGCTTCGTTCGGGCCGGTTTCGGCCACCTCCTCTCGCGGATCATCCGACGGTAGAGCGGTGATTGGGATGTTTGGTACCTGGCTCATGGCCACTCCCTCTGGCAGCAAAGCTGCCGATGGGAGCGGGCGACTTCCTCTGCACTACTCTAGGAACTCATCGCGGTGTATTCTGGTGACGACGACAGAATAAGTGGTTGCTTGGTTGGCACTGGGTATTATTGCCGACAGCGGCCACCGAATTGATTCCTGGAGCGGATCTGGCCCCCACCTGGGCGGCAGCGGTGCTATTGATAATTTGGAGGAAGAGGAGGGCAGCGCAGAATGCCAGTAACATAGTGTCACGGTCACAAGGAATATCTCAATCATAGCACAAGCCGTGCTGCGTGGCCACCCCTCAGCGAGATGCGATGCCGATAAAATACTGCTATTTATGTGAAATGGTTCATGGGCCTAGAGCTCGGTTCGTGCGGGGTGCGGTGGTAGGCCGGCATGGCGAGTGCGATCAGTCGCTGATCGTACCGAAGGGCCCGCCGATGACGTGCCAGGCTTTCGGCTGCACGGTCACCATCGGCCTGATGGCAGTCATTTTCGGATGCGGTTTCTTCTGAGCCGGGGTGTCAAATGGAAGGTTTGGACTGCTGTCTGCAGAGTGGTGCTTTCTTGCCCATCGTTGTCTGCATGCGGGGTGGTGGGGTGATCCGGGGTCCGGTAGCCCGCCTCTTCCAGAACACGCTGTGCGGCGCTGGAGTTGGCGGCCAGCGGCATACGAAACCGGGGTAGTCGCTGGCAACGGCATAGTTTCCTCCGCGACCTGCGGGCTGCCGGAACCTGCACCACCGCGAGCGCCGGGCTGGGCGCGCACATTCAGCGCGGGCGGCTGAAATACCACAGGAAGAGCAGCGCCAAGACCGCTATCATGCCGTAGATGAGAGAGATGGGGAAGGAGGACTCATTGGCCTTGGAGGTGGTGAACGCAGATTCGAATTCCTGGACCGAAGAGACCCAGCTGAGGTTGGACTCGATGAGATGATCACCATTGAAGTAATGCAGTTGATAGATGTTGTTCAAGCTGATGCCCTCGTGATTGAGCGGATCGCTCGCCCACAGCGCTTTGTCCATGTGGTAGCGGCGATTCTTGTTGAGCGCCAGGACCTCGGGTGGCGGGAAGTCGGGGGTAGCGAGCACCATGGTGACCGGCACCTTGCGGCTCTCGATGAAATCGTAGAGCTTCTTGATATGGTTGCCGAGGTATGCGCTTGCGGTCGGGCAATGGCCGCAGAAGTACAAGACCAGCACGCTCTGCTTCGGGAAATCGTCCAGCGTGCGGCCCTTGCCATCGCTGAAGTGCAGGCTGGCCAGGGGATCGCCGTCGGCAGCCGCCTTGGCCAGGAGATCGGCGGTGGTAGGCGCCTTGTGCAGGCTCAGCCAGCAGGAGGCGACGATCAGTGCGATCAGTGCATAGGTTTTCAAGAGGCTCTCCTGGGCGAGGCGGTTTCCGTCCAGTGACCATAGCCGGATCCCGTCGCTTTCAACCGCTATGACCATAGACGCTAGTATCATGGAACTGATCGCTGTCTGCGAGGGCTTCGCGTGGGATGAGGCCAATGTCCTCAGGAACTGGGAGAGTCATGGAGTCACAGCGAGTGAATGCGAGCAGGTCTTTTTCAACATCCCTCTGCTCGTACACGACAGTCTTGCCCATGGAGGCGATGAAGAACGGTTCTTGGTCCTGGGGCGAAGCGATGCGAACAGAAAGCCGTTCCTTGTGATCACCATACGTGGCAAGCGCATTCGTATCATTTCCGCCCGCGATATGACCCCAAAGGAGAGGGGCATCTATGAGTCGAAGAAATAAACCGCTACCTTCACTTCTGTCCGGGAAGAGCAGGAGTATAGGAGGAATACCGATTCGGCCGAGATCGTGGAGTGGTCGAGAGCCCAGGCTGTTACGTTTCCCAATCTGAAGCCTACGGTGACATCCATCTCCATCCGACTTCCTCAGTCCATGATCGACGAGTTGAAGCTGTTGACCAACAAGAAGGACGTGCCTTATCAATCACTCATGAAGATATACCTCAGCGAGAGGATCCGCGATGAGCTCCACCCTGCGCGTTGACCAATCTCGTTCACTGCTTCAGGCACAAATCTTTAGTCTCTGAATGGCGAGAAGTGTTGATAAAAAACAAGACGTTCACGCTGCAATCTTCATAAGTTCCTTTGTGGACGCCTTCAATGCTGCCGCGAGAGCTGCTGTAATCTGTCGTCCAACGTCGGTGAGTTGGTAGCGATGCTGGTTGGGCATCTTCCTGATTAGGCCATGATCCCGAAGGAGCTTCAGGTGCCTGGTAATGCGTGCAGAGAGCTGATTTTCCGCGAGACCCTTGGCCCAGGCCTTCTTTTCGAGCATGTCCCTGAGCTCCGCGTTGGACACGCCCTTGAGCGCGATGCGCGGATCAGCAATCGCCATCAACAGCTCGCGGTCTTTGCCGATCGGCTCCAAGGCGCGGGACTTCCGGCCATTCTTGGTGAATGATTTGGTGCAGGGGGCAACGAGTGCTTCCAGTGGTGTAGCATCGGTGAAGGTGGCGAGATGATCCATGACCCGCTTGTTGACATCCTTGGACACACTGGCGCGCAGAGAGATGTCGACCACCCCTTTTCGCATCGATCGCCTCTTCTTAGGTTCTCGACGTGAAGCACCCTGCTTCGCACGAATAACGCGGAAGTCACCAGGATCATTGATCGTGGTCTCGATCCGAACCACGTTCTGCTCATTGTAGACTTTGACGCTGTTGCGGTCGACCCAATGGCGAACGCACAATCCCTCATGGAAACTGGAAGCTCTGGTCTTGACCTCGCTGGAGCACGACAGGAAGGGCTGACCATGTTTTGTAAGCGGTCGACCGAGGTATCGCATGACACGATCACTGGTGCCGGTATTGAGCGCGTGGTTCAGGAGAATCTGCGTTGTCGCTTCTGCGGTTGGCACTTCATGGAAGATGAGATCCGTGGCCCATTCACTTTGCCACAGCGTCCAGTAGTAGGATAGATCAGGTCCAAGTGTCTGACGTCGTGTCGGGAAAATCCCAGGTATCAGGCGATCCAGCAACCATGGCCATTGGATTGCCACCTGCCGGTCGAGGCATCGCTGTGCGACTTTCTGGTCATCAATGGCAAAGAACTTGTTCCTACTGCGTTGGTAGGGCATGTGAGATCGGTCGAGTTGCCTGCGCAGCCACTCGCGTCCATTCATGCAGATCTGAAGCTGGTAGGGAAACCAGGTCTGGATTCTGAGATTGAGGAAGCCGTAGTCGGCATGGTTCATATACACGTAGAGGTGTTTGCAGCGGACTGATTCCCAGCGTAATTGAGGGAAACCCTTCTCCCGGTCGAAGCACGCTCGATACGATTGGCCAGCCTCTACACATGACCAAGCCCCAATCAGGCCCTCTGTGATTCCCAGGGCATCCTGCTGCCGTCGAGCGAGATCCTCCTTGCGAGTATGCGACGATGGAATGGGAACGATTCCTCGATCAGTTTTCTCACGGACCATCTTTTCAACGGACTCGATCAGGGCCTGGGATTGTGCCTGAACCCAATCTTTGTAGTCCTTGTTCAGGACATTATTCCGTGCGAGAAAAGACATTGCGCCGTCGGGGAACATCAGAGGACGCAGGAATCCCTTGAAGACAATGCGGTCGAAGCCGCTAATTACGACGTCTATGGCATTCGCCATACGTTCTATAAGCTTACTCACGCGTTGCCCCTCCTGGTTGTGGTCTAGCAACAACAATCGTGGAGTAAGGCAACGCTTTGTCACGTCATGGGTCCAGGAGCCACGCTCCTGGCGGGGGTGCGGGGGCAGCGACCCCGACCTGGGCGCGGGGCTGGTCCCGCTTGGGTTGTGGGCGAAGCTCACATTGGGAATTGTAATTCCCCGGCCGTGAAATAACCGTTGGGCACCCGACTGCGGCTCAGTGTGCGGCAGGCGTGGGCTGATCTTGCAACGATTTTTAGCGCATTCTCACGATGTCTTGTGCAGCGATTTTATTATACTGAGTCAGTGCGGAGTATGAGCGATTGATAGCGCATTGTCACGGAAATTTTATTATGCATCGTTCTCAATAAGAGGAATCCAGTACTTTCTGTCAATACCCATGCGCTCAGCTAATTCCCTGAATAATTCCCTACAGTCAGATGGAATTTTCTTTTTAACATCTCTGAAGTAGAAGCATATATCTTCAAAAGCCAATCCGAATTCGTTATGATCAATATAATTCCTTGCGCTACTTTCACAATCAGCTGCAATAGTACCCTTTAGCGTTGAAACAAATTTTTCTAAATCTGCCTCAAGGATTCTGTAATAACCTGAAGAGCACATTAGCGAGGGTTCCTTATTACGTTAGTAGTAGGTCATGCCGTCATAAGGCAGTATGCAAACATCTCCAAGATAAACCTCTTCATTGGGTACACATGACTGCAAGAAATCCGAAAAGTATGCATAAAATTTAGCCTTGTCGCTGTATTCTTGCAACAAGGATGAGGCAAGATTCATCTCAATTCAAAAGATCAACTGTGAATAATTCTCCACTCCTTCCTTCTTCTTTATGACATCAAATAGGAAATTCCAATGTTCCTTATTCATTTCACTTGCCGATAACTGAACGGCTCATCGTGCGGCAGGCGGGGGCTGATCAGACAGCGATTGGGGGCGTGTTTTCAAGGTGTTGTGTGTGGTGATTCTGTCGTGATGGGCAATAGCGGAGTGGGCTGACTTCACGAAAGTCTTGAGAAATAGTCTTTAATGTCAACCCGTGCGTGAGTACACTTTATTTTCTCTAATCTCTTTTCTAAAATGTCTTCCTGTCCAAGATCCACATGATGGAATATGATTACCTCTTTTTTTATTAATGATTCATTGATATCATGTAATGTTTCTAAAAATATTTTATAATCGTTTTCTTGATTTCGAAGAAGTAATTGAGCATCTAACAAAACAATGATAATTTTCTTTTTATTTATCCAACTGAGATCATTAACGCATTCATCAAATGCATCCCAATTACACCCAAAATATTCTGGGAATTGCAGTGCCTTTGAAAACTCCGTTAATAGATCAATCTTTGTTTCACAGTTTATCCCATCTACCATTGCTATTAGAGTCGTGGTAGGGTTAGCTTGCTTTTCTCGTACTGTTTTTATGAATAAAGATCTGTTTTCACAGATAATGTTTATTGCACGATACATTTTATGGCCTCTCAATTTTTAGGAATGCCTGGTATTTGTGGAACTGGAGTGAACGATTGATAGTGATCACCAGTATAATACGACTGTCCGTCACTACCAATTACCAATCTTTGCTGACCCCTGTTAACGCCAGGGATATTAATATTAACATCGTATTCTTTGCGTGTAATTGGCTTCTCTTGCAATGGCGAGCGGAATTTTTCGGTGTCGAGCGGCAGTTTTGTTGAGATGAGTATTTGCGGAGTTCGCTAAGAACACACTAACAGGAAGAAGTGCCACCCAATGGGAAAAATTGCCAATTACGATTAGCATGAGAAAGCAGAGCAAGGTAGTGATCGCATACGTTAGGCATGTGAATTGTGGAGTGGGCACAGTCACCCTCTCTTCAACAAGTCTATTATTTCTTTGGCGCCACTACTCTTGTCATTCATCAACTCACGCTCCAAAATCCACATATTTTCTTTTGCCTTATCTTTACAGCGAACATCAATGTCAGCGTTGAATTCGGATTTATCCTCAGGATGAGGATATCCATTCAATATCTGGAATAAAAGTTCGATAATTACAATCCTCACATATTTCGGAGGCTTTTCGTCAATTAGTGCCGTCATCAATACCGAAATTACATAGAACGCGGAACTGTATAACCCCCCTTGAACTACCACATGATTTTCAATTTTCCAATATGCCTTCTTTGACTCCCCCGGCGAGCACGCTGAGAGAAGCTCGCGTATAGCCATTGGAATGTTATCTGCAGAACCGGTAGACTCTCTCAACGCTGACCAATTTACTTTATTTATCTCGTCATCCACAGCGTCATTTGAGTTCATTGCTATCCTTCACTCATCGTTATTTATTTTATTGCCGACTTAGACCAACGAGGTCAAAGCCTTGATTTACTTGGCCGCTCCAGATGGAGGCTGTCCAGGCGAAGTACCGCCATTCCATGGACCACTTGGATCAAAGTGAACATTGGGAGGAAACTGGCCGGGACTATATCTACTTCGGCAGGTTGGACAAATTGGAATTTGTGTCCAGACCACTTGTCCTGTCACAGGATCCTTCCGCCAACCGAAGGCTGGCGTCATTTGTGCATTTTGGCCCAATTGATTGGCAACATCATTTTCCGCACACCCACGAGGTTGTAC
>Ga0206871_10133_pt1 | contig 20107 bp, 18 predicted proteins | sample Alteio_BWOrgCont_33_FD_152627 | JGI IMG/M metagenome (GOLD analysis project Ga0206871, IMG submission 152627) | Enriched cells from forest soil in Barre Woods Harvard Forest LTER site, Petersham, Massachusetts, United States -... | ecosystem: Environmental > Terrestrial > Soil > Temperate forest >...
GTGCGGGCAAAGCTTCCCGGCGGTTCGCAGCGGCATCGCCGAGTGCACGCCGAATTTTCGCGCCTCGTAGCTCGCTGAGGTTACGACTCCGCGCTGATCAGGGCTGCCGCCGCCGACGATAACAGGTTTCCCGCGCAACTCCGGTCGTTCGAGCAGTTCGACCGAGACGAAGAATGCATCTATGTCGACGTGAAGAATCGATGCGGTGGGCGGGAGAGCGTGCTCTTCCGGCGCGCCATGAATCGCTCGAAATCGTGCCAGGTCCGGCATGCCCGTAGCCTACGCCCGATTCGTGACCGTGCCAACGTGCGCAGTTCGCTCCGCAGCGATGACGCGGGGAATGCCGGCGAGATCGTTGGTGACGCCGACGTGCGTCCACTCCGGCGCGTCGAAGAGTGGTTGCACGGCAGGCAGGCTGTCGTGGCCAAGTTCGAGAACGAGAATGCCGCTGGGGTCGAGATGCTCGGCGGATTGCGTGATGAGGTCTGCGTAGAGTTCGTAGCCTTCTTCGCCGCCGTACAGGGCGACCTCAGGCTCGTGGTCGCGCACTTCGCGCTGGAGCGTTGGCCCTTCGCGACGGCCGATGTAGGGCGGGTTGCTGGCGATGAGATGGAAACGCTGCGATGAAGGAATCTCGTCAAGTAGATTCGACAGGGTGAACTCGATGCGGTCTGCGAAGCCGGCGCGTTCTGCGTTGCGCTGCGCGACTTCGAGGGCGCGAGGCGAAATGTCGGTGGCCACAAACTGCGCTCCAGGCAAATCCTTTGCGAGCGCGACAGCGATGCATCCGGAGCCGGTCCCGATGTCGGCGATGTTCAGACCTTCGCCGGCCAAGGTTTGCTTGCGGCCGGCGCGAATCTCGCGAACGGCGAGGCGATCGAGGGCGACTTCGATGACGTGTTCGGTTTCGGGGCGGGGAATCAGGACGTTGTTGTTCACTTCAAATTCGATTCCCCAGAATTCCTGTTTGCCGGTGAGATATTGCGTCGGCGCGCCGGCGACGCGGCTCGCAATCAGCGCGAAGAACTCCAGTTCCTGCTCGGGAGATAGTTCGTCTTCGGGATGCGCGTAAAGCCATGTTCGGTCTTTGCCGGCTACATGGAGCAGCAACAATTCAGCGGCGAGCGTGAATGACGGCACTCCCGCGTCGCGTAGCTGCCCGATTCCTAATTTGAATGCAGTTTTAGCGTCCATGGAAGGATGCGAACTTCTTCTCTCCGCGAATCTTCGGGCTCTCTGCGCCTTGGCGTTATCCGTTTCGCTTTACGCTGCCGAAAGCTCCTGCTGCAATCGCTCGGATTCGTAGTGCGACACCAGTCCATCCACCAACGGCGCCAGTTTGCCTTCCATCACGTCCGTAAGCTGGTGAAGCGTCATGCCAATCCGGTGATCCGTGATGCGGTTCTGCGGGAAGTTGTAGGTGCGAATTTTTTCCGAGCGATCGCCCGTTTTAATCTGGCCGCGGCGCTCGGCAAGAATCGCAGCCTGCTGCTTGCTCATTTCGAGCTCGTACAGGCGCGTGCGGAGAACGCGCATGGCCTTGGCGCGATTCTTGATCTGCGATTTCTCATCCTGCTGTGAAACGACGAGACCGCTGGGAATGTGCGTGATGCGCACCGCGGAATACGTGGTGTTCACCGATTGCCCGCCGGGACCCGACGAGCAAAACGTATCGATGCGCAAATCTTTAGCCTCAATCTTGATGTCGATGTCATCGGCTTCGGGCAACACCGCCACCGTTGCAGCGGAAGTGTGGATGCGGCCCTGCGTTTCGGTGGCGGGCACGCGCTGCACGCGGTGTACGCCGCTTTCGTATTTCAGTTTCGAGTACACCTTGTCGCCCTGAATCGCGGCGACGACTTCTTTCATGCCGCCAACGGAAGTCGGCGAACTCTCCAGAATTTCCACTTTCCAGCCTTGCGTTTCCGCATAGCGTGAATACATGCGAAACAATTCGCCGGCGAAGAGGCCGGCTTCGTCACCGCCGGTTCCGGCTCGAATTTCGACGATGACGCTCTTTTCGTCGTTGGGATCTTTGGGCAGCAACAATAGCTTGAGATCGCGCTCAACGATTTCCTTGCGCGCGGCGAGCTGCTTTTCCTCTTCCTGCGCCATCTGCCTCATTTCGGAATCGTCGGCTTCGAGAAACATCTGGTGAGCCCCGGCCAAATCCTTTTCGATCTGCTTGAATTCGCGATGCTTCGCGACGATTTCTTCGAGCTCGGCGTGTTGCTTGGCGACCTTCTGAAACTTCGACGAGTCGGAGACAAGCTCCGCAGTGGAGAGCTGCTGCGTCAATTCGTCGTAACGCGCGCCTAACTGATCTAGTTTTTCCGTAAATGTCATTGATGCCATGGCTGATCCCTCGAGAAAGTGACAGGTGATTGGTGACTTGTGACTGGAGAACGGCGTGGCTCGCCGGGCGGCGAGCGGTGCGGGTCAGCTAATAGAATGCGGCGTACATCGGTTGCTCTAACAACATTATAACGCGAATTGGCGGCTTAACCTAAGCGACATGAAAATGCGAAATCGCGAAAAGAACGGCGATGAAAAAGAGAGTCGTGACGAAAATAATTCCGAGCCAGAGCATCACGAACTGACGCTCGTTCTGGCCGGGCGGCGGCGCTGAAATTCCGAACACCAGGGAGAAGCCCCGAAAGATATCTGCCAGCCTCTTAATCATGCTTCCGATTCCATATTTTCGTTTCCGAACGCACTCATTCGATGACGGAGGCGACCGTGCGATGTATTGTGTTCGAGATTTGGGATTGGAGACAAGGAATGAAGGGTGCCCCACCCCCATATGGTTTTTGCGTAAGGTTTTCATTCCAAAGGGGATGGAGCGCTAAATCGTGTAAGAATTTGATTCTAAAGGAGTAAGGTTCACTGTGGGATAGGTGAATTTGTTGATGGGATTGGACTTAGCGGACGTCTCAAACGGCGGCATTTGGGGAAATTGCTACGGCGCATGGCTCTATACTACGATGCAAAGTCAACGATGACGCCTCAAGCCTGCAACGATGAGCCCATTCCCATGAGCCGACAGGGATGAGCGACACAGCGCGCACTCTTGTCCAGATGAATGACGCGGCTGCAAATCCATCCGAGCGCGAAGCCGATCTCGGTTTCCTTTGGGATTTCTGGTATCCGGCGCTGCGCAGTACGGAAATTATTGGCCAGCGACTCGCCACGGCGATGCTGCTCGAAGTTCCGCTGGTTCTCGGGCGGACGTCCGACGGCCAAGTGTTCGCGATGCGCGATTCCTGCCCGCACCGCGGCATTCCGCTTTCCTACGGGCGATTTGACGGTAAAGCCGTCGAGTGCAGCTATCACGGCTGGCGTTTCGACGCGTGCAGCGGCCGGTGCATCGAGATTCCTTCGCGAACGGACCAGGACAAGATCAAGACCGAGCGAATTTTCGCCGGACACTACGCGTGCGAAGAGCACGACGGCTACGTGTGGGTGTTCATGCAATCGCCAGGGGCGCGCGCAGTTGACATTGCAAATATTCCTACAACGCCCCGCCTCGCGACATTCAGCGAGAAATTCAAAATCATGCATCTGGCGTGCGATTTGCCGGCACACGTCGATCACGGAATCATCGGACTTATGGACCCGGCGCACGGACCATTCGTGCATCAGTCGTGGTTCTGGCGAAGCCGCGGCTCGATTCACGAAAAGCAAAAACAGTTCGAGCCGATTCCGAACGGGTTTCGGATGAGCCCGCACTCGCCGAGCTCGAACAGCCTGCCGTATCAAATGCTGAAGAAGCGAACCGGCGAGCCGGTGACGACGACGATCGATTTCATTCTGCCGAATCGCCGGCTGGAAGAAATTCACAGCGGGAAGCTTTGGTTTTCAAGCCAGACGACGGTGACGCCGGTGCGCCGCGATTTGTGCCGCATCGATTTCGTCGCCGCGTGGAATCTGTTCTTTCTGCCCGTTTCGATCTTTCGCATTTTCGGCAAAATATTTTTGCGCCAGGATCAGGAGACGATGATTCAGCAAGCCGAAGGCCTGAAGCACAGCCCTCACTTGATGTTGATTGACGATGCCGATCGTCCGGCGAAGTGGTACTTCGCGCTGAAATCGAATCTGATCGAGTCGCGCCGAACGGGCGAAACATTGCCACATCCGATGGGCGGCCCGGTCACGCTTCACTGGCGTTCGTAAATCGTGAATTATAAATGAGATGAAGAATTGTTCGGCGAGCCCTAAATACTGCGTTCGACATTCGGGAAATTCAGCCAAACCTTTACGCCGCAGAAGTGGGAGCCTTCCGTGCATATTGGTGTCGTGATTCCCGCACGCAGGTAGCACGGGGGGCCGATGTATTTCGCGAACTGCGGATGGACCTGGCGCAGTTGATCGAGTTCATCCATTGATGCGCGATAGATTTCTTCTTGCGCGTTGAAACATGTCCGCATGGTCCATTTGTGCAACAAATGGAGGAGGGAACCGCTTTCGACGAGGCGAATCGATTTCGCGTTGGGAAGCACGTACAGCGCAATCTCGGCGGGCACGCCGCGGTCGAGCAATTCGTTTTTCGCCTGCCACGCGTCGTGCATGGCGCGCTCATAGACTTCTTTCGCGCGCGGATTTCGATCGAGCAGCATGGGCGTGATGTAGTCGGGTTCGCGCGTGTCGGAAAGCGTGAGCAACGGGCGCGAACCTGGCACCATGCGGTGCCGCTGGTCCTGGCTGTCGGCGGTGTGGCTGATTTTCTTCGAAAACGTGTAGTTCGCGTGCTGGAGCGCACGCATCAGCGGGGCGTGAACACCGACGTTGAGCGTTTCGAGCCGGTAGATGTTGCGCGAGGGATTGAGAAGGCGATCGATCGCCTCCGCATCGCTGCATTGCGATTCGAGCAATCCGACTACGGCGCGATAAGCCTCGGCGGCAACGCGAGGCGCGTTCGGCGAATAATCGACGAGCTTTGATGTGCGGCCTTCGAGCTTGGCGTCGAATTCGCGCGCGAACGCCTCGCCTCTGCTTGAGTCGGCGCCGGACCCATTCGACGAGTCTTGGGACATCGCCGCCGCAACATTAGCCTCGCCCCACTCGGGTAACGCTTGAATCGGCTCGGTGCCGAATCGCTCGAAGAATTGTGGATCGATGTCGCGCGCCAGCTTGACCATCTGGCCGATGACTTCGCGCGCTTCGTTCGGGGTGTCGGATGCGGAGCACATCCGCCACAGCCGATGCAGCACGATGCCGGAGATCGTGTGCACCATTGTGGTGAAGGCCGCCAAAGGCAATACGTAACGCGCGATCTCGATCGAGCGCTTTTCCGCCGACTTCTCAACCTTTTGAATGCGATTCAGGTGCGACATCGGCCCTACGTGCCAGATGTCGTTCAGAATTTCTCGCGCATCGCTCGCGAGAAGCGCCGACAATTCGCGGTAATATTCCCAAGAACGCGCGATCGAGCGCTCGTAGATCTCGCGGCAGGCGGCGCTGAAATACAGATCCTCGGGCGGCACGTACGCATGCGCGCGATTCAGCCGGACGTAGCGCTGGCTTTGTTGTTCAGAGTTGTAAAAGGGGTGCGCGTGAAGGAACGACCAAACGAACTGCCGGCTGACATTCTCAAGCCCGAATTCGAAATGCGCGTGCTGATAAACGGTGTGGTGTCCGCTGTAAAACGTCGCGGCGCCAATGTTGATGCGTTGCTTGTCGGTGATTTCTTCGGGGCCAATCAGGCGTTGCGCGTAACACGTTCGCGCGGCCGCGATCGCCGAATCGTAAGGGTGCGAGAAGGCGTTGCGTAAAGTCACGACGGGCGGACCGGTGTCGACCAGCTCACCGGAGCGCGAAGCATCGAACATGCGCGATTGGGAGGCCACGTTGTAGAACATTCTACACGGGTGAGTGCGAGAACCAACGCCGTGTCGCGAGATGTGCGATAGAAGCTGATCAGCCAAAAAGAAGGCGGACCCGAAGGTCCGCCTTTTTAACATCGCCGTAACCCTGCCGGCGTTTTTCAATTTGGATTGCGTTGCTTACTGCTGCGCGGCAACCGCGGCCTTGACCTTCGCGGCTTCGCCCGTGTGCGGCGTGTCGAAATCGATCGCCAGCCCCTGCTTGCTGAGGCACAGTGATCGCGCGACAAGGCCGTTGGATTCCGACGCGAGTGTCAGGCCCGAGGGATTCTCGCAGGCTTCGGTAGAGGCCAACGCCAGGATCGACGCCACTGGTCCCGGTTTCGAATCCGGACGAACGAAGACGAGTACGCGCGTGCCGGATGCCGTCATCTCAGTCACAGGCGCGATCGACACCGTGTAGTGGCCCGCGGGAAGAATCGTCGAGCCAAAACGCGTATCCGCGGTCAAGGTGAACGCACCCTTCACCAGTTCCTGCGCCTTTGCCGCACCCAGCAAGGCGACTGCGCCGAGCGCTGTGGCGAGAACGACTTTCTTCCCGATGGCAGTGATCTTCTTCAGATTTTCGATTTGCATGATTTGTACCGTCCTTTTCGAATTTGATTTCAGATTTCAGTTACACCACGACCGATTGGGCAGGCTTCGCCCATTCGCAACAAAACGGCGTAACGACCGACCGCGAATTGCGTTGCTTTGAAAAAAACGGCGAGCGAAAGAACTTCCGGGTTCTTCTCGAACAGGCTCGCGAAATGCAGGATGCGTCTCTACGCTAACTACGCCACCGATCTTGCGGCCACGCGGGCGAGTTGTCTAACGCAAAGAACCTTGGAAAAAAATCGAACGAATTGATGTTGGAATATTGCTATGAGAAGTTTTTCCGCTCGCAATGAGAAAGGAAGGTTTTCGTTCTCAATAAGAGCGAAATATCGGCGAAAATACAAGACCTCGCACGGGTGCTGCGGTTGTTACGAGACAAGGGAACAAAACGGACGCACATTACCATGGGAAAATTTGATGAAGCTTAGTGCGTGGTCTGCGGTGAAGCTGCTGGACCCACCGATGGCGGGTCCAGAAACGCTCGAATCAGCAGAACCATTCGCCAGCGCTGCTCATCCGACAACCGCTTTTTGAACGAAGGCATCGGCTTACGCCCTTCAGTCAGCTTGTAGAAGAGCTCGCCGTCTGTGACCGCACCCATGTGACGAGCGTCGGTGAAGTCCGTCGGTTTGGGATCATAAAGTGATGCGTCGTGTCCGTCGCCTCTGCCGGTTAGTCCGTGGCAGGAAGAACATTTGTCGCGATAAATCGGTCGGATTGAATCGAGATCAGCGGCCGAAGGTGCGATTGGATTTTTCATAGCGCGCGCGGACTCGGGAACCGCCCACGGGCGATTTTCCCAAATCGAAAAGGCGATCGCGCCCGCGATGACGAGCAACAGAATGACGAAGAGGACTTTTCGGGTGCGCAGGTCTTTGGATTGCCGAGCAGGCATGTTGGCAAGAAAAGTTTCGCACGCCGCCGCTTTGTGCGAAAGGTCGCTTTAGGCCCGCAGTGTCAGCCAGAGCAATTCGGCGTTAAAGACGAGGATCACCGCTGCGACGACCCAGGCGATCGCCGAAGTCAGGCGGGAGTTCGCGAACTCGCCCATCTTCTTTTTGTCGCCGGTGAACTGAATCAGTGGAATCACGGCGAAGGGAAGCTGAAAACTCAAAATCACCTGGCTCAGAATCAGCAGCGCCGTTACCTTCGACTCGCCTGCGATCCCGATCACGAGCACGGCCGGTACAATCGCAATCGCCCGCGTGATCAGCCGGCGAATCCATGGCTTTAATCGAATATCGAGAAAGCCTTCCATCACGATCTGACCGGCTAGCGTTCCCGTCAGCGTCGAATTCTGGCCCGAAGCCAGCAACGCACACGCAAAGACCGTGCTCGCGAGTCCCGCGCCGAGCACTGGACTGAGCAACTTGTATGCGTCCGAAATCTCCGCAACGTTGTGAAGGCCGCGCGTGTGGAATGCCGCTGCGCCGAGGATCAAAATCGCGGCGTTAATGAACAGTGCAAATCCAAGAGCCACGGTTGAGTCCAGCACCGCGTAGCGCAGCGCTTCTCGCCGGTCTCGCACCGAAGAGCCAAACGCCCGCGTCTGCACGATGCTCGAGTGCAAGTACAAATTGTGCGGCATCACCGTCGCGCCCAGGATTCCGATCGCGATGTAAAGCATTTCGCGATTTCGCAAGATTTCCGTCGTCGGAATCACACCGCGCGCCGCCTCGCGCCATAGCGGCTGCGCGACAAAAATCTCGTAGGCAAAGCACGCGCCGATCGCCGCAATCAGTGTGACGACGAACGCCTCCACCATGCGGAAGCCACGCCCCTGCATCGCGAGTACGATCAGCACGTCGAGCGCGGTGATGATCACCCCCGCAATCAGCGGCAGGCCAAACAGCAATTTCAACGCGACGGCCGAGCCCAAGACTTCTGCAAGGTCGCACGCCGCGATGGCGATCTCGCACAGCACCCACAACACGAGCGTCGTTTGCCGCGAATAGTGTTCGCGGCAAGCTTGGGCTAGGTCGCGTCCAGTCGCGACACCCAGCTTCGCCGAAAGCGCCTGGAGCAGCATCGCCATGAAATTGCTGATGACGATCACGCTCAACAGCGTGTAGCCGAATTTCGATCCACCGCCGATGTCGGTTGCCCAGTTGCCGGGGTCCATGTATCCGACGGCGACGAGATATCCCGGTCCAGCGAACGCCAAAATTTTTCGCAGCCACGACGCACCTTGCGCTATTGGAATCGTGCGATGAGCTTCAGGAAGGGAAGGCAGCGTTGGAGCTTGGCTGCGCGCGGTACTGACGTCGGCCGCAGGAATGGGTGCGATTTGCGTGGTGGAATTCATGCGTTCGAATGCGTTGACCCGATCGCGAACATCTCTCGAATCGAGTTAAGCATGGTAAACCTGTCCTATAAACTAGCATTAACACATCCGCATGTCAATCCACTTTTGCCTTCAGGTTCCTGTATCGTCACGCGCACGGCGGAAACCTCATCGCGGCTGTGATACTTTGTTTCATCGACTCCGCGAGAACGCGACGAAAAGGAGCTTCACAACATGGACGAGCAGCGCGCACCGCAAGCCCAGGGACAAGGCCAGGTGCAGATCAAAGCGGAAGAGAAAGAACTACAGGGCGAGTACAGCAATCTGGTGATGGTTCACCACAATCTGGAAGAGTTCACGCTCAATTTCATTTACATTTTTCCAAACGGGGCGCAAGGCAAACTTCTGAAGAGCATGATCGTCAGCCCCGGCCACGCGAAGCGCATCTGGCGCGCGCTCGGCGAAAATATCGCGCGCTATGAGGCGCAGTTCGGACCGATCAAGGAAGGGCCCGAGACGCCGGCGCCGACCGTCGGCTTCGTACAGTAGGTGGTGGTTTCATTCAGGCAGGCACAGTTCAAAGTTCGTGCTCGGCGTTTAAAATTCGCCGCAATTTGTCCGCGTTGCTGTTGCGAATCGCTCTCATGCATCGTAAACTGAGTGGGTTGTCCGCAATTCCTTCCGTGTTCCAATGGGCCTGTAGCTCAGGTGGCTAGAGCGCGCCCCTGATAAGGGCGAGGTCGGTAGTTCGAGTCTACCCAGGCCCACCAAACCTTCCAGGAAGTTGCCAGCCGGTCGCTTCTGTCCGATTCTCACGGAGTCCCGACTTATCAATAGTGGATACGCACTCCGGCGGTCGTTCGCGAACTCTCTTCGTCGTCCCTTTGTTACGCTCACTGGTAGCAATCTCTATTTGCATCAGCGAAATTCCATGCCTATCGCCGCTCCGTCCATCGAGCCTTCGCAAACCGAAGCCGCCCCTTCGGCGTCCGTCAGCGTTTTTATGCGAGTGCGCTTCGCGTTCGAAACTTACTTTGCGCGACTCACTGAAATTACGCAGACCGAAATCCCGTGGGACGCGACTACGTACCTTGCTTTGGCCGCTCTCATCCTTCTGTGGGCTGTGCGCATGTACACGACGTACGCGACTTGGGGCAATCTCTCCATCGATTCTGGGCACGAAGCTTACGTCCCCGCGGTGCTGGCGCAAGGCAAGACGCTTTACCGCGACGTTTTCTGGATGTACACGCCGCTCGCGCCTTACGTGAACGCCGCGCTTTTCCGCCTTTTCGGCATTCGTCTCGAGGTTCTCTATTGGGCCGGCTCGCTCGCCGCTCTCGGCTCGGCCATCTTGCTTTTTCTCGTCGGCAAGCGGTTCTCGTCGAGATTGTTCGGTTGGACGGCAGGGGCCGTTGTGCTGCTCCAGGCGTTCCACGCCTGGCACTTCTGCTTTCCGTTGCCGTATAGCTTCGCGCCCGTCTACGGTTGCCTGACGGCGTGTTTGTTCCTTTGGTGCGCTGTGCAAGCACCGTTTTCAAAAAGCGCCGCCTGGATTTTCGTGGCGGCTTCGTGTGCTGCGGTGGCACTTCTGTTGAAGGTCGAATTCGGTGTCGCTTGCTACGTCGCGTTCTGCCTGATCGTCATCACGTCGGCGATCGTTCAGCGCTCGTGGAAGGTCGTTGTCACTTCCTTGATTGCCGCGCTGCCTGGGATGGTCGTCTGTGCGCTCGTCATCCGCTGGATGTTTTCGATCGCTGGAGCCAGCTTCATCACGCAGGAAAACATCATGAGCTGGCCGACGCATTATTTCATGCGTACGTACGGGAAGATCTGGCTGGAGAAAACCGGGGTTTCGCTCTCTCCTGCTGCGATTGGTCAGGCCGCCGAGCGAGCGTTGTTCTTTGCCGGGTTCATTGCACTTGTCTATCTGACATTTTGGATCAAGCGCGTCGATGCGAAATCCATTCTGGTGCGTCTCGGCCTCTTCGCCGCCTTGCTCGCGTACGGGACGCTTCTCGGTTGGAAACCGCTTGGCCTGCTCGCGGGCGGTCTCTTTCCGCGAGACATGGTTCTTTACGTTTGCATTGCCACCGTTGGCGCTTTGTTCTTCTTCTGGTTGAGGCCGTCTCCCGCTGCTGCGAGCTTGGCCATTCTGCTGGGCTTCTCAGGGCTTCTCGCTGCGCGCCTCCTACTTAAGATGGTTCCCGGCGGCTATCCCATTTATTACAACGGTCCCGTTGTGCTCGCGTTCCTGATGCTACTGAGGCCGATTGTTCCGCGCCGCGACCAGCCGCGTCGGATCATTTTGCGATCCGAGATGCTCCTTTCGCTGGGTTGCATTGCGGTGGTTGCGCTCAACGCCGTCAACCTGACCGCTGATCGCTCTGACCTCGTTCCATTGACAACGAAGCGCGGCTCAATTTTTGTCCCCACACAAGTCGCGGCCAATTACAAGGCTGGTATCGCGTTCATCGAGGGAAAAAATCGTCGGGGTGAACTGGTGCTTTCCGTGCCGGAAGACGTCAGCCTGTATTTCCTATCGGGACAGGATAGCCCGACGCGCCTCTTCCAATTCAGTCCGGGCGTTGTGGCTCCTGGAAAGATGACCGACGGAGTCATCGCGGAAATCGAAAGGCAGCCGGTTCAGTATCTGCTCTGGTCCAATCGAACGTACGCAGACTATGGAACGACTACGTTCGGCAAAGATTTCGATCAGGATTTGGGCGACTATTTGACCTCGCATTACCGCGAGGTTGGCCCGCTGGTTCCGCATTCCGATCTGGATTGGGAGACGAAATTCGACGTGTGGGAACGTAAGCCGGGCGAAATCACTGCACCGGCCCCCAGCGACCCGGCATCTCGCTAACTTTCAACGCAAGTCGTCGCGCGAAAAAAGCAAATCCACGTAACCCGCGGTTCCCAGCAGCCCACGAATCGAGGCCTCATCGCTCACCGGCTGAAGCGCCTCGCGGGTCAGGGCATAGAACTTGTATCCGCGCTCTGCAAAAAACTTCAGCAGCGCCGACGGTTGGAATCCGAGCTCTGCAATCGCGTCCGGCATGAACTCCAGGCACACTCCGATTTGCGGAAACTTCTCCAGAGTTCGCGACATGCCTTCGCAAACCGCGGTTTCATAACCCTGCACATCAATTTTGACGAACGAAATGCGCTCTAGCTTTCGTTCCGTCACAAAATCATCCAACGTGGTCACCGGCACTCGCGTGACTTCGCTCGCGTCCGGTCTAGCTTTCCGAAATTCCTCTGTTGCCACGCGATGATCGGCGGAATGATCTTTGTTGTGCCAAAACTCCAGGAAGCCTTTCTCGCTGCCGACGGCCATGTTGAGCGGCTCGACTGTCTTCTCCAATTTCTTTGTTCGAATCAGTTCTTCGAGCATCGCGTATGTCGTTCCATCCGGTTCGAACGCGTAAACTTTCGATCCCGCCGCGATAACTTCCGAAAACACCCACGCGGTGTAGCCGATGTTCGCTCCGATGTCCAACACGTCACCCGACTTGAACATCTGCGGCATTCTCTTCGCCAGACCCCAGAAGGGGTCTTCGTAATATTTCTTGTAGGCGAACGAAGACGCGACAAAGCCACGCCGAACCATCGGGACCTCGAGCAGCCCGGTCTTGCGGACCAGGCTGTAGGCCCCGGTGAGCATTTGGATGACGCCTTTGCTGCGCATAGATTTTGAGGCCGCCTTACGCTCGACGAATCGCCACGAATGCGAACAGGCCCAGTCGCGGCATCTGGCTCTTCAGCAGGTTCTCGAGTCCCAACCAGGCGCCGTGGGTAAATCCCGGCATTAGATTTCTCATCGTCACCCCGCCAGACACCAGATAGCGAAATGGCATGAACGGGCGGATTTTTTCGACTGACAATTCGGGAAACTCCGCTTCAAACCTTGCCCGATCGCGTTCGAACACGATCCACGGCATCGCGTTGTTCGCGCCCGATAAAGGCCCCCGCGGCGGAAAGGTCCATTCCGCGGAATTCGGTTCGAACGGTTCGTGATGCAAACGCGTGTAGACGATCTTCGACCACGATGTAACCCATGGCTCGATCATCAGGATTTTTCCGCCGCTTCGAAGACATCGCGTTGCTTCCTTGAAAAATTCCCGGACGTTCGGCAGGTGGTGCATCACGTTCGTCATCACGATCGCGCGCAACGTTCCGTCCTCGAACGGCATACGCTGCGCGTCAACCACCATCTGCACCGTGGAGCAGGGAAACGCCTCTGACGTAATGAGTCCTGGAATAAACTCCGAGCAATAGCCGCCGCCCGATCCCAATTCCAACACCCTGCCGTCGATCGGCGGCAGTTCGTCCGCCAGCGTTCGATACCACTCGTCGTAAATCGCCTTCAGGAAAGGTTTTGACGCAATAATCTGTTTTCGCAGCTCCGTGGTGGCCGGATCGTCGATCGGCATCGACGCCGTCAGCGGGTGCGCCAGCAATCGGTGAAGAAGCGCGGCAGGCAAGCAGCCCTATCCCCCCAACCTCTTCCAGGCATGCCAGCAGATCCGAAACATGCGTGCGCCGTTGGCGAAGACGCGCGTCATCTTGGTCACGCCAAAAATGCGCTCCTGGTAATGCACCGGAACTTCCACAATTTCCAGGTGCAGCTTGCTCGCCCCAAACAACAATTCGTAGTCGCCCCACAAATCCTTGATGCCCCAGGTGCCCAGATTCTTTTCCATTCGCTGCCAGTCTTTCTTCCACAGCACCTTCGTCCCGCACAAGGTGTCTTTCAGCCGCTGGTCCAGCAAAAACGAAAACACAACACCAAAACCCTTATTCCCCAATAAATTCGCAAATTTCATGGCTTGCTCTTGCATCGGGTACACCAGACGGCTCCCGTTCACGAAATCACCGCGCGAGCTCACCAGCGCACGCAGGAACATCGGCAATTCTTCGGGCATCACCGTCAGGTCCGCGTCCAGAATCATCAATACATCGCCGCGCGCCGCCCGAAATCCGGTCCACACGTTCTCGGCTTTGCAGATTCCCGGCCCGTTCAACAAGCGAATATCTTTTTCCGGATATAGCGCTTGCATCCGCCGCACTTCATCCGCGGTCCCGTCGGTAGACTTGTCGTCGCAGAAAATGATTTCTGTTGCGCGTCCCATGAGCGGGATTCGTTCGACCGCTGGTTGAATGTTCCCCCGCTCATTCCGACAGGGAACAATCACCGACACGGTCACTTCTTCTTCGCGCTTCGGCGCCGATAGCGGCCGAGCCGCCATGACCTGCATCAGGCACAACCGCCGCAACCCCGGCAGCCGCGCAAGAAAATCGTTGCAGAAGCTCGAGAACAGCGGCACCCACTTCGGAAACAGCATCAATCGCCGCTTCCGCACGGGCCGGAATCCCGCCAGCTTCAAAAATCCGCGAATGTCGTTTTCGCTCACCCAGTTCGGCTCGACCAGTTTCGATCGCAATCCGATCTTGCTCGCCAGTTCCAGCACCGGCTGCCATACATAGTTGTAGTTGACGATCAAGAGCAGCGTGTCCGGCGTCGAATGCGTCTTCACCCGCTCCAGCGCCCGCAGGATGTCGACCGTATCGAAAATATGATTGAAAATGATGTAGTCGAACGTCTCGTTCAGCTCTAGCGTCTCGAGATCGCTCTTCACGAAATAAAGTTCCGGGTGCTCTTTGCGCGCGCACGCTACCATCGCGTCGCCGATTTCCACGCCCACGCCGTGCGATGGCTTCACCGAGGCCAGCATGTGCCCGGTCTCGCAACGCAGCTCCAACACGCGTTTGTTCGGTTCGATAATGAATTGCAGGGCTTTTCGAATGCGGTTGTAGAAGTATCGATTCGAACGAATCCAATGATCCCGCTGGCGCGCGATCGAATCCTGCTGCTTGCGGCCCGCTTCGCGCGCATCCTCCAGCGCGTCGGGTCCCCAGGACTCCGTCGTTTGCACTTCGTGTTCGGCAATCATGGGCATGGCGAGATAGCTTCCATTCGATCATGCGCGGCTAGTTCGCGCGTCGCAACCGCCTCGGGGCCGCGTGTCGCCTTGGCGGTAATGCGTCATAGGCGGCGTTTCTCTGCACCGGCCCTTTATGCCGGCGTCTTCATTGCTTCGCCGAAACGAATACGGCGGCATCCTGATCCTCAAATACCAGGCGGAATCTCCCATCTCTCCGCAACAGCTCCGTTAGCGCATATTTCTTGTCTGCCACGATCAGGTTCGCGGCCGCCAATTCCGGGTCCGAGTCCCATCCCGGTTTTCCGTTCCACACCTTCGCATCCTGCTCCACGCGCGCGTCGCCGTGCACGTTCGTCCGTCCATCGTTCGCCACGCGCAGCTGTGGCAGCCGCCAGATCAAATATCCGCCCCACGTGAAATCGTTGTAGAGCGGACCAGGCAAATGATGCTTGTCGATGTATCCCACTGATGCTTCCGGAAACGACCCGGCCACTTGCATCGCAATCCAGTCGTTCGAAACATCGTTTCTTCGGTACGCCAGCAGCAGCACCGCCAAAACTCCCGCTCCCACAAATGCGCGGTTGCGCCAAACTTCACTCGATTGCTCTGCCAGGCTCCTTTGGCGAACCACCGGCAACGGTGTCCAACCATCTGCGATTGCGCATGCCGCAATCACGCTTAGAAACCAAATCTCTTTCACCGATCGGAACGCCACGAACGCCGCAATCGCCAGCAGCATCGGCCACAGCGGCCGGCGCTCGCGCCTCCATCCAATCGCCAACGCCGCGCAGAGTGCTAGAAATGCGGCCACGTAGTGCTCCGGTTGCCGAAACGTCATCGCTTTCAATTCCACGACCAGCGAATACGATTTCGGTTGGTGCATGTACTCGATCACCGTCGAATACAATTTTGGCCCGTATGGATTCACGAACGTCGCGAGCAAACACCCTCCGAGCGCCGCCCAAAGGTATTTAGCTCGCGCGAACGCTTCGCGAGTCTCTTCTTCGCCTGCTAACCGCAACACGCGCATCACGATCGGCTCGCACGCAAACACGCCCAACAAGCCGAGCCCATACACAAATTGAATGTGAATATTCGCCCACGCTACGAAAATCAGTGGCAGTAGCCACAGTTTTTTCGGATTCTCACCGCGGCGAACCGCTAACAAAATCCCCAATTCGAGGATTGTAAAAAGGAGCGTCGCCATTCCCGGCCGCGGCGCATAAATCAGGCTGATCGCGTACAAACTCACCGCCGTCAGCGCCACTCCTCGCCAGAAATCCGGCAGCAGAGACTTTACCAGGTGATACATCGCCACCGCCACCAGCACGTGTACCGCGACCTGTAACAGGAAAATTCCCACCAAGCCGAATCGCGCGAAGAGCGTTTGCACTCCGACATCGAACGCCCAGCTGTATACCAGCCACTCGCGCGTTGCCCCGTACATCGAAAACGGATCGGTTACCGGCAGCGCATGATGCTGCAAAATCCATCGACCGGTTGCCATATGCCACCAGATGTCCGGGTCGAGCACGCCAAACTTTTGGATCATCCGCAATGCCGTATACGAATACAGTCCGATCAGCGCCAGCATCTGGACCACCGGCATCTGCCCGAACGCGTTCAGCGCTCCCCGTAGTCGGCGCGAGCCACGCGCGTCTCCACCCCTCATCGCCGCGTCGCGAACGTCTAGCGCGTTCGCCGCAGACACACCCGTCTCTTGTTCCATCGTAGCGCCCATCTCTTCAGTAGTACCACGCCGCAAACGCACCGGCTCAAGATCGCATCTCGCCTGTCCCCTCCAATACATTGGCCTTTTCGCACCGAAAACGTCACAGACAAACATTCATCACAAATCCGTCAACAACGTCAGACAATCGTTTTGTGACGACGGATCGTCACTGACGGATATCCGCCGCAGATTCGTCGCTCGCCGATCGCCACTTCCTCAAGTACCCTTCGGAAACTCACAACGATGCAGTGATTTGCGGCGAATCTTCGCACCTCGTTTGGGCCCGCCGCTCTGGCAGAGCGACTGCACTTACCCAGCCCTCGAATGACCAACAATCGAAATCCCGGGCTGAATGCGGCCGAAAGTCTTCGTTTTCATTGGCCCGAGTACGGAATGGAATTTGTCGAGATGGGCGTCTATCTGTTCTCCACGTGCACGTTCGCGACGCTGTTGCAGCACCCTGCATCGCCGCTTCGGCAATATCTCGCGAACGGTCTGGTTCGCCGCGCGTGCTTCGGTCTGTCGATCGGCGCAACCATCGCCGCCCTCGTTCTGACGCCGTGGGGCAAACAATCTGGCGGCCACTTGAATCCCGCGATCACCTTCGCGTTTTATCGCCTCGGCAAGGTGCAATTCTGGGACGCAATTTTCTACGGTGTCGCGCAATTTGCCGGTGCAACGGTAGGTGTTGTCCTTGCGACACTTCTGTTGCTCGGCGCCCCCGCGCACCCAACGATTCGCTATGCAGCAACGCTCCCTGGAAGTTACGGCCTCGGCACGGCGTTCCTCACTGAAGTGGCGATTTCTTGCGCATTGATGCTGACAGTTCTCTACGCAACCAATCACGAGTCGCTCTCGCGCTACACGCCGTACTTCGTCGGCGCTCTCTACGTGATCTTCATCACACTCGAAACGCCGCTTTCCGGCATGAGCATGAATCCCGCGCGAACCTTCGGCTCGGCCTTCCGCGGCCGCTACTGGCACGCGCTTTGGATCTATTTCTTCGCGCCAACTATCGGGATGTTGCTCGCAGCAGAACTCTTTCTCCGGGTGCGCGGGGGCGTCGGCTCATACTGCGCCAAGCTCCACCATGCCAATGACAAGCGCTGCATTTTTTGCCACGACACAAGGACCACGGAACCCAAACAAACGAATCTTCAAATCGAAGAGGTACACACATGAAAAAATGGATGAAAATCGGGATCCCTCTCGCCGCGCTGGCGATCCTCGTTGCCTGGTATGCGTTTCGTCCGGAGCGCCTCGTCGTCAATCGCCAGGTTGACGAAGCCATGCCCACCACACAGTCCGGCTCGCCGGCCCAGCTTCTCGAAACCGGGCATTTCTACAGCATCCTGCACCCGACGCAAGGCGCCGCGACCATCTATCAACTCGCTGATGGCACACGCATTCTGCGCCTCACTAACTTCACGACATCCAACGGTCCCGATGTTCACGTCTACATGGTCGCTTCCGACGACGCGAAAGACGCTGCGATCGTCCAACAAGCCGGCTTCATCGACCTCGGCGTTCTCAAAGGCAACATCGGCGACCAGAACTATCAGCTGGTGAGCGACGTCGATCTCTCGAAATATCGCGCCGTATCCATCTGGTGCAAGCGCTTCAGCGTCAATTTCGGAGCCGCGCCGCTGAAACCGGCTGCGTCCTCAGAAAACACTACATCCGCCGAAACCGAGTCCGCATCCATATCCTCGCAGTGAAGTTCCGAGCAAAAAGGGAACGCAAGTGAATCCTGAAACAAACCTCCAAACAAACCCCGTCGCGAACCCTGAAGAATTCGACATCGTCATCCTGGGCGGCGGTACCGGCGGAACCGTCGCCGCTTGGACGTTTGCCGCCGAAGGCCGCCGCGTCGCCGTCATCGAACGCAAATACGTCGGTGGCTCGTGTCCCAACATCGCCTGCCTGCCCAGCAAAAATGTCATTCACAGCGCAAAAGTCGCTTCGTACTTCACCCGCGGCCGCGAGTTCGGCATCGTCGGCGTGAACGGCGGTTTCACCACAGACATGCGAGCCGTCCGCGAACGCAAACGCAAAATGGTCTCGAGCTGGAACGACGTCTACCTCGAGAACTACAAGGCCACCGGCGCGGAATTTATCCTCGGCGACGGGCGATTCATCGGCCCCAAGACCATCGAGGTCGAACTCCCCGACGGCACCAAGCGTCAACTCCGCGGCGAAAACGTAATCGTGAACACGGGCACTCACGCCACACTCGAACCGATCACAGGCCTCGCCGAAGCGCAGCCACTCACGCACATCGAAGCACTTGAGCTCGACGAAGTTCCGGCTCATCTTATCGTCCTCGGCAGCGGCTACATCGGCCTTGAATTCGCTCAAGCCATGCGCCGTTTCGGCAGCAACGTCACCGTCATCGGCCGCAATCCACGCTTGCTCGCCACCGAGGACGACGATGTCAGCGACGGTGTGCATCGGCTTTTCGCGGACGAACACATCGACCTCGTCCTGAACGCAAAGGTAACGCAAGTCTCGGGCAAATCCGGCGAATCCGTCACCGTTCACCTCGAAAAGAACTCCAGCGGTGGTCAGAAAATAGTCGAAGGCTCCCACCTCCTCGTCGCGACCGGCCGCACTCCGAACACCCAGGGCATCGGCCTCGAACTCGCCGGCGTCCAGCTTGCTGCAAACGGATACATCAAAACAGATGAACATCTCGCCACAACCGCTTCCGGCATCTGGGCGATCGGCGAAGTCGCGGGAAGCCCAATGTTCACGCACGTCAGCATCGACGACTTCCGCGTTGTACACGCAAGCCTGACCGGGGGCAAGCGCGTCACCACCGGAAGAAAAGTCCCATTTTGTTTATTTATCGATCCGGAGTTGGCTCGCTACGGACTCAGCGAAAAGGAAGCGCAAGCTCAAAACACTTCCTACCGGCTTTTCAAAATTCCGATGGAAGCGGTGATGCGCGCCACGACCATGGCCGAAACGCGCGGCTTCCTGAAAGCGCTCGTCGCCGCAAAAAGCGATGAAATTCTCGGCTTCACCGCCTTCGGCGCAGGAGCAGCCGAAATCATGACCTCCGTCCAGATCGCCATGTCCGCCGGAATGCCCTACACCGCTCTGCGCGACGCAATCTTGACGCACCCAACCCTGGTCGAAGGCTTGAGCCCACTCTTCACCTCAACTCCGAAACTCCACCACGCGCCCGTGAACCGAGCCGCTTCGGTCTAGCCGGCTCGCCGCGCTCCAGAAAAATTTGCGTCGACAGTCCTTCTTTGCCGATATCGCTCGGAAAATTCTGCCGATCGCGTCTTCAGTCCTGGCGTCAACCCTGCTAAAGAATGCTGCAATTACACGCCTTGCGCGGACCGCGCTACTGGCAGTCCGCATGCACTCCGTCCCCCGCCAAAACTCGGCGCTAATGTTTCGCCGTCATAGGTCGATAGCAATTCAAACGACGGACGCGACAACAAATCGCAGTAAGAGAGCTCTAATCGGGAGGCTTCAAATGTCCATCGCGGGAATCGCCAGCAGCAGCCTTTTCCAGAATTCCGTTGTCCAGCAAACTCAGAATCGCTTTCAGCAAATCCAATCGCAATTTCAGAAACTTGGCCAGGACCTTCAGGCCGGCAATCTGACGCAAGCGCAGTCCGACTTCGCCACGCTCTCGCAAGAGCTACCC
>Ga0206871_10134_pt1 | contig 19771 bp, 18 predicted proteins | sample Alteio_BWOrgCont_33_FD_152627 | JGI IMG/M metagenome (GOLD analysis project Ga0206871, IMG submission 152627) | Enriched cells from forest soil in Barre Woods Harvard Forest LTER site, Petersham, Massachusetts, United States -... | ecosystem: Environmental > Terrestrial > Soil > Temperate forest >...
AGGTTCCTTCTTCCAAGGTCACATGCAACTCTCCTCTCAGCCCATGCAGGAAATCGAGCAGAGTGCTGGCTTTGGTTTCGACGATCGATTCCATCACCAACTTGCCGGCACCATTCAGAACCGCAATTGCCACGGCTTCCTTGTGAACATCCAAGCCGATATACTTCACATTGCTACTCAGCATGCTGAGTACCTCCTTGGGGGGAAAGGTGATTCTTCGCTTGGCCACTTTCCCCCAGGGTTTTAGTGTCATCCCTTCAGAACCCACCGCAACGATGCGCTTCTTTATCCCGCCGCAGTAGAATGAGCCCGAACTGAGCGGAGGATAAGGCAATGCTGGCAAGCAACCCGAGCGCCGACTCAGTGGCCTCGACCGATCGATAAGGGGGGATGCTTCGGCATCCCCCTTTTTCATCCGTTTCCTGCAGCGAGCCCAGCATCGGGAGAGGCACCAAGCGATAAATCCTGGGGGTGCGGGGGCAAAGCCCCTGCAACCTGCGCCGGCCACAAAGCGCATTCCGAAACAGGGCGACCTCTGATAATGCGTGAAGGCTGGCCGAGCTGCTGCGGAGTGGAATGCTGCGCGCGGTCTACCACGGAGAGAACGGACTGGGGACGCTGCGAGAGTTGGCGCGTGGTTATCTGACCATCAGCAAAGACCAGGCACGGGTGATGAGTCGGCTCAAGGCACTGTATCGAAGCTGGTGTATTCCCTGCTCGGGTATGCAGGTCTATACCCCACGCCATCGAGAGCAATGGCTGAGCAAAATTCTGCAACCCGGTGTGCGCCGCCGAGCAGAGCTGTTGTATCAGCAGATGGATGGACTGTTGCTGGTGCGGCACACCGTGCGAGGAGAACTTTTAGCCGAGAGCCGGAAACATCCGGCCGTGAAAATATTGCGCCAGATTCCCTTGATCGGCCCGCTGCGGGCTACCCTGCTGCTGGCCCTGATGCAGACGCCCTACCGGTTCCGCAGCAAGCGCCAGCTGTGGACCTACAGTGGTCTGGGAGTGGAGACGCACGACAGCGCTCAGCATCGTTATGTAGACGGACAATTGCAACGTTCCAAAAAGCCACAACAGATCCGCGGTCTGAATCAAAATCACAACCACGAGATGAAGAAGATCTTCAAAAGTACGGCCATGAGCGCCAGCCGTTGCGCGGGACCACTGCAGGACTTCTACGCAGGATTACTGGCCAAAGGGATGAAGCCGGACATGGCTCGCCTTACGCTCGCACGCAAGATCGCGGCCATCACGTTGACACTTTGGAAGAAAGGAGAACGTTTCGACGCCGAACATCTGAAAATCGCAAGCAGCTTGAGCGTCTGCAGGAACCAGACAAATCCAGGTTTACTTACCCGATGGTTAGCCCATCGGTTCATGCGACGCTCGGGGTCGAGGGTGAGTATCAATCAATGAGCTAGGCCCTGCGTGCTGTCGTTCAGCACCTAGCCTCCAAATGCACCGTATGCCCCCTCGCATAACCCGAAAAAGCTATAGGCCTCGAGTCTCAGATAGGACCATGGTTGGCCCGTTAAAGCCAACGCGTCTGCTTGCGTAGCTTCCAGAACCGAAGGCGTCGAACGACCAGAACGTCATGAAACCATCGAGTTCAAATCGACAACTGCCTGACTTGTCCCTAATATGCCGCGAGCTTACAGCCTCTCCAGAACTAAGATTGGGCTGGATGCAAGCCACTCCGTCTCCCTCTGGAGAGCAAGGGAAGGATTTTTTTCTTGACATCCCCTCTTATAGGGCTCATTGACGTGAAAAGGGGGATGGTCCGTCGGTGCACGTCTTTCAGGGGTCCCAGCGACAGAATTCTTCGGAAGATTGCCATCGTTCATTTCATGCAAAACGCAACATCGCATCGACGCAATTGACTACTGCGCCCAGTTCTTTTCTCGGCTGGCCAACTGGTCCCGGCCAACGCGCGTGAGCGCGTACCGTAATCGCCCAACTGGCGCGTACACAGCCGTTCTGCTCCATGCGGTGCAATGCGGGATAAAGCGAGCCCTCTTCCACAATAAGCAACTCACGGTCACGAGACGGGTGTGCATCATGATGCCGTAGCCAACGCATCGACACTCTGGCGCACAACTTGCTCTAAGAGAACCGCTCTCCTCAAGCCAGCGTTCTTCGGCTTAGGGAGCGTTCTCGTGAACCTAGTTCCAGATTTCCTGAATCCGCCGATCTTCGATTCGAAGAATTGCGAAATGATTCCGCGTATATTCTCGCGTCGGATCAGAAGGATCTTTGTAGCGCTTATCCCACATCATTACGACAAAAGGACCGTTGGTGAATTCCAGCACCGGCGCATTCTTCCACTCTGGCTTGATGTCCTGAAGCTGATAGTCGGGGAGGCTGTGAATGAACTGTTTCAAGCCTTCACGGTCAACGGGCTCGACGGGATTGTGCTCGATGAAGGATGACGAAAGAAGCTCTTCGATGTCCTCGATGTGTCCATATTCGAGGACATTCTTCTCGAAGCGTATTGCGATCGCCAGGTTCTGTTGTTCCGAAGTTGAAGGTTTCGCTGTGTTCCAGGTGGAGGGCGGCGGAGCTGTGGACGGAATGAACGCAGGGGATCCGGGGTCCTTCCGGGCACCATCCCAGTGCTCCTGTATCTTTCCGTTTTGAATGCGAAACAGATCGAAGCTGTTTTCATAGACCAACTGTGAAGGGTCTTTGGGATATTTGAATTTGTGCTCAAAGACCAGCCAGACGAAATTTCCCTTTGCGCCCTCCACCACCGGAGGATTTGCAAGTCGATCGGGAATCGGCTCAATCGCAGGCCCGAGGCTCTTGAAGAACGTCACAAGAGCAGCTCGACCCGTAGGAACATTGGGATTGTGCTGGATGAAATCCTCGGCCGCGTAGTTGGCTGCAAGTTCGGTGTGGCGAGCTTCGATCACTTTTCTCCACCAGTCGAGAACGAAGGCGAGGTTCTTCTCTTCTGCGGGAGTCATGGGAGCGACTTGTTTTCTGCTCGGGAGATGTCCCGGTTGTAGAGATTGACCGAACGCAGAGCAACCGGCACACAAGAGTAGCGGAACAGCGACAGCTACGCGCCTGAAATACGTCCAATCGAAGTGAGAGGCTGTGTTGCCGCTAGAGGGCCTTCCCAGGATACTTTTGACCCGATCCATTTATCCTCCAGTAGTCATGGCATGCCACATAACTATTCTCATCGATCTCGACAAAGTAGCGCTGCGCCTCAATCAACGCCCGCGGAAAACTTTGGGCGTTGAAACTCCCGCAAGTAAACTTCAAGCCAGTGTTGCACCGACCGGTTGAGACCGCCTGTCTTTTCGGCAGCTCCGATTGCGCGGAACGAAGAGAACCCAGCACGTAGCGGAAAGAGAGCAGGACTGCTCCCAATAAACCGCTTCGCGGCACCAATTCCCTCGCGAAGCCGACCTGGCAATGCCAGACCTGCGCGGCTTTCATCAGTGCTGGAAGAAGGAACTTCGCCATGATCGTGTTCGGGACCGGCCGATGCGAAATCGCTTAGTGGGACGCGGGCGCCACCGGCCATCAAAACCAGCCCCCGGACGGCACGAGGCCATTGAGGCGCAGATACGTGACGAGATTGCCGTAATGCAAGGCATCATGATTTCCGACTTGCGTCAAGATGAACATCGTATTCGTCAGCGGATTCGGCGCCGCAATCGGATTGGGCATGCCTTGCGAGCAATGGGTCGGAAAACTTGGAAATTCATAAGCCTCCTTTGACCGGTCTCTGCACGAGCTGAGATCTGTGTAGAACTGGGCACGTAGCTAGCCAAAACGCTCCAACTTCAAGTCACTGATTCATAAGTAAGTTCAGTTTGCAGGACGGCGATCGCCAACGCGATCTTTGTTCGGAATCAAAACTCGCTGACCAAAAGCGAACAGGCGATGCGATCATTTGCCATTCAAACTGGCCCTAATGGAACCAAGCTGGAATGCCTGGTCAGCCATCGGCTTAATCGAATCTCAACAAATACAGGGGGATGACCGGGCGGCCGACCTAACAATGCGTGATAAGCGGGGCACGGGCGTTACCTAAGTCGCAGAGGACAGGGCGGATGCGTGCGCGTCGAAGCTCTTGAAAAGGCGATCAAGAACTGGAAGCGGCCCTGATCGATACTCGATTCGGACACCATACAGTCACCCAGTGATGAAAGCTCGCATTCGGCGGTTGACCGGCCAGCCCGCGCTGCCGTTCCGTCGGCAAGTTACCGAAAACGTGACTCCTCAGGAACTAATGCACTAAGCTACTGAGTTCGTTGAGATGGGTGGGAGCTGAAAGCCGAGTTGAGCGGCCTGTTTACGGAGACGGATTTCCGCTCGTTGTTGTGCTTGTTCATCGCAGCGATGGAAGATGCTTTCGGTATAGGGTTCTTTGTTGTGTAAGACATGGAAGAGGATGCGTGCGAGCTTGTGAGCAGTGGCGGTGATGGCCTGGGCAGTGCCAAGCCTGGCACGCATTCTGCGAAGAACTCGCCGAAGTAACCCTTGGCACGGGAGAGTGATTTGGCTCCGAGCCTCAGCACGATGGCGACCCTGTTCTTCACCTTACGTGTTTTCGTGGACAGCACTTTACCTCCGCTGACCCTTTTGTCCGGGCAGAGTCCAAGCCAGGATGCGAAGGCAGAGGCATTACGAAATCGACTGACGTCGGGACCGATCTCGGTGAGGACAACCTGCGCGGCGATGGCGCTGAGCCCGGGGATGTCGGTGAGATCGACACCGGCAATGCGGTACAGTTCGTTGCGAAGATCGAATGAGGGGTCATTTCCCATCCGCTGATAGGGGGTATGTTTGGTGCGCTTTGGCATGGGTGATGAATGCTCCATGGCGCTCGGTAGATGGTGCATGAGTCGTACTATCTCGTCATCCAGCTCCGCGATCAGCTTTTGATAATAGCGATAGCCGTCGAGCGACTGCTTCAGCGTAAACAGGTGCTCCGGCCGGTAGTCTCCAACCAGAGCCTGGGCCACCGTCTCTTGCGGACTCTTCGCCCGGATGTTACAGAGTTTTGCCAGTTGCACAGGATCACGCTGGCCAGCCAGAATGGCGTCCAGGATGGCCAGCCCGCTGGCTCCGGTAATATCACTCAACACCTGGTGCAGCTGCAGGTTCATCAGGCTCAGAGACTTCTGCAGGTGCAGCCTGTGCTCGGCGGCCATCTCCAGCAGACTGCTGCGATGCCGCCATAAAGTACGCACGGCACAGATATCTTCCTTCGGTCGGAAGCTGACTCTCAGCAAGCCTACCGAGTGCAGATATTGGATCCACTCGCAGTCAGAAACATCGTTCTTGCGGCCCGGCACGATCTTCAGCGAATGCGCATTGACAAGATAGACCATGAAGCCGCGCTCTTCTAATATCTGAAACAGCGGTATCCAATACACCCCGGTTGATTCCATCGCGACCGTGCGAACCCGGCAGCTCTCCAGCCAATCAGCCAGTGCCTGTAAGTCGTGGGTAAAACTGCTGAACCTGCGTGTTGTCTCTTGATCGCGGTCAAGTGGGACAGCTACGTATATCTCGTGGGCTCCGATAAGATTGCGGACAATGGAACTGGGATTTCCGGATCGATACGTGAGACGCTCTTCGATTCCTTCAAGAGCAACAAATCTGAGGGAAACCGGACTAGGACTTTGGATCGTAAGGGAGATCGTTCACGATCACGGCGGGACAATTCAATTCTGGAGCAGCAGTGTTTCAGGCAGAAGCGGGACGATCTTCTGCATTTCATTGCCCATGGCGCGAACACCCTCGCCGGAGGAGTCATACGTTGTGGATATCGGCAAAAAGACACGAACGGTCGTACCGTGATTTTCCCCATCCCGCTTGCTTTCAACCTCGATCTGGCCTCCGTGACCTCCAACAAACTGCTTTGCGACAAACAAGCCGATGCCGGTGCCCACGGTGCTGCGAGTTGTGAAGAAGGCTTCAAACACCCTCGGCAGATCGGCCTCCGCAATCCCAACACCGTCATCCTGAAGGGTCAAGACGAGGCCTTCTGGGAGTTCTACCGCATCTTCCACGGAGATGGACAAGACGCCGCCTGCTTGCATGGCGTAAATCGAGTTCATGATGAGATTCGAGACCACCTGCATCATCTCCCCGCGGCGCAGCACGATTTTCCGCGATGAATTGATCGCTTTCTTAATCTCAATGCCAGTAGCCGTACACCTTGGCTCATAGATGGTAATTGCATGGTGAACGATCTCTGCAAGGGAGGCACTGCTCGCCGCTGCATGTTCGCGGTAATAACCAAGCGTCTGCTTGGCGATATGCGAGACACGCCCGAGTTCCGTCTCGACTGACTGGAAGTAACTGATACCTGCCGGGTCGGCAATCATCGGACGAAGAAGGTACATCAAGTTCATCACGGCTTCGAGAGGGTTGTTGATCTCATGGGCGATCGTCGCCGCCATGCGGCCGGTTGCCGCAATCTTTTCTGCCTGCAACAGGGCTTGTTCAAGCCGTTTGCGCGTGGAGACATCACGCAAGATCTTGGACGCGCCGATAACCCGACCCTGCTTGTCTTTTATTGGAGAAATCGTGATGGAAACATCGAGCAATTGACCGCTCTTGGTGCGACGCACGGTCTCGAAGTGCTCGACTCGGCGTCCGGCACGGATATTTTCCATGATCGTCTTTTCATCGGAGTGAAGATCCTCCGGAATAAGCTTCAGAATCGACGCGCCGATCATCTCGTCCGCGGAATAACCGAAAAGACGCGTGGCTGCCCCATTCCAGCTTCTAATAATGCCGTTCAGATCCTTGCTCAAAATCACATCGTTGGAGGATTCGACAATCGCGGCGAGTTCGCCAAGGCGCTTGGAACTGTCCTCCAGCATCCGTTCCCGTTCAAACAGGCGATCCTCAGTCCTCTGATGTTCGGTGCCAAGCACCTCATAGTCCTGTTTGAGCCTTAGGTGTCGCTCGTTCAAGTCGCGCAAGGAGATCAGGTCTTCTGAGAGGCGACGAGCAAGCTTCTCTTCCGGCAATTCGGCAGAGTCTGCAAGGACACACGCAGCGATGGCTTCATGGGTAGCCAAGAGCTGATTGATGTCGTCTTCCAGAACCAGTTCGGGATGGATCTCGGTCCAATAGTGGGCTATCCGAATAAAGGCTAGAAGAAGCTTGGCGTACTCCAGCGTCTTTTTATCGAAGACACACTTGAGGGCTCGGAGTGCCCTCGGCGCATCGGAAGTTTTCAAGAAGACATGCGCTGCGCACGCAAAGATTGCACGTTCCTGTGCACTGTCCGGTTCTGGGGGCAAAGGCACTACACCCAGCCCTTCGCATAAAGCAATGTGCTGGTCCAGGTCGGAATCAAAAGGAAGATCGCGCCGGAGCAGCGGCAACACTACATCAAGTGATTGGGGCAGGCACTGTGCGTCGCCCGCCGGACGACCCAAACCTACCAAGAATCCAAGATGTCTAGCGATACAGTAACGAACACTGCAAAAAAGAGATAAATAGACAAACAATCTCTCCTTCAGGAGAGAAGGCAACGGGTTGTCCAAGTACGCGAACTGAGCGAATCCCCACAGATGCTCTGTAATCTTAGGATCGTCCGTGGTGAGGCGGAAGAAGTTTGGGAGAACTCCAAATCGTTCGAGAATTCCGGATTCCAGTTGACTCCTCGTTTGAGGCATGCTCTCCCGACTGTCGCTGACCAACCTGTGAGCTTCTTGCCCACAGCGTAAATTGGGGAGTGAGATAACCATGGTACGCTCTTTACCCAGCCAAAGTCTGTTCGATAACACATTAAGGTGGGACGCTGGCGAGAATATTGATTTTGAGCAGATTGGGGGACTATCTGCATAGAAAACTTCAAAATCGAGGAAAAGAAGGTGATCCACCCGCAATCAAAAGCCTAAACTCGGCAACTCGCCGGCTAACTACACGAAAAACGGGGTTACTGAGATGGTCCGCCGCTTGAACTTCACCGTAGTGAAGAGGATCTTGTGGGCAGGTTCAAGGAGGATTATCGAGATGCAGATTCGTTCGGTAGGGATTGACCTTGGCAAGACGACCTTTCACCTGGTGGCGCTCGGCGATAACGGCAAGGTGCTGCTGAAGAAGAAGTTTACCCAGAGGCAGCTGATTACTTTCACAGCGAACCTGCAGACCACGCTGATCGGCCTGGAGGCATGTGCCGGAGCGCACTTTCTTGGTCGTGCTCTGCGTGAACAGGGCCATGACGTGAAGCTCATTCCGGCTCAGTTCGTGAGGCCATTTGTGAAGTCCAACAAGAACGACTTCCTTGATGCAGAAGCTATCGCGGAGGCTGTCGATCGACAGAACATGCGTTTCGTGTCGATCAAGACAGATGACCAGCTCGATCTGCAGGCGCTGCATCGTGTGCGCGACCGCTTGATCACACGACGAACGTCCGTGATCAACCAGTTGCGTGCCTTCCTGCTGGAGCGCGGCCTGGTGTTCGCGAAGAGCCCGGCCAAGCTGCGCGAGCGTATGCCTGAGATCCTTGAAAACGCCGAAGAAGATCTCACTCCGCGGATGCGTAACCTGCTCGCTCTGCTTTGGAACGAGTGGAAGGATCTTGAGCAGCAGGTGGTCGATCTGAACCATGAAGTGGAGCTGATCGCTTCCAGTGATGCGGCATGCCTACGGCTCAGGCAGATCCCTGGCATCGGCCCTTTGGTCGCAACAGCGATCGTGGCTTCGATCGGCAACGGTGCTGCGTTCCACAAGCGGCGAGAGTTCGCCGCCTGGATTGGACTGGTGCCGAGGCAGTACTCGACCGGCGGCAAGGCAAAGCTCTACGGCATCAGTAAGCGAGGCAATCGCTACTTACGCAAGATCCTCATCCATGGAGCACGTGCCATGGTCTTACGCTGCAAGCGAGACCGAGTTCCCATGGGGGCATGGATGACGGCTCTTGAAGCCAGAGCCCCACGCAACGTGCTCATCGTCGCGGCAGCCAACAAGCTGGCACGGATCGCATGGGCGGTGCTGTCGAGCGGCCAAGACTATCGGGCAGTTCAAGAGCCAGTTGCTGCGTAGGCAAGCGTAACGATCAACATCAAGTTCTCCCACCGAGGTCTGCACCGGACAAGTAAGGATGAAAGAACAGTCAAAACGGCGCACCTGAAGCCTGTTTGCTCAAATGGCCCTTACACGGCAGAGGGGTTTCGAAGGACAGGTACGCGGCGTATCTCATCATGGCCAGGAGACACCTCTCCACACAACAGGCCGGATACATTGACGCAGACTTTCTTCATCCACCAACTTTTCCCTTGCAGTCAGACGGGACCATACATTTGAGTAAGTTCGATGCTCGATGTTCATTGCGTCGGCAAGTTACCGAAATTCAGGACGGTCTCAACCGGTCGGTGCAGCACCATCTGATATGAATTCATTTTCTAAAGGTGGTGTTTATGGCACAAGGAAAACGGAGCAGGCTTTCCACTGAGCAGCGGATCGACATGTGGCGCCGTTGGAAGTCGGGCGAGTCGTTGCATGACATTGGGCGCGCCTTCGGTAAGGGGCATGGTTCGATTCGGTTCCTGTTGACGCAGCGCGGAGGTATAGTTCCTGCTGCTGGTCGGCGTTCACCGCGAACGCTGACGCTGGCCGAGCGGGAAGACATCTCAGGAGGGATTGCTTCCGGTTCGTCGATTCAGGAGATAGCCAACGGGTTGCAACGGGCTGTGTCGACAGTGAGCCGAGAGGTGTCGCGTCACGGTGGCCGGCCACTCTATCGAGCCAGCGAAGCCGACCGTCAGGCCTGGAACTCAGCTCTGCGACTCAATCAACGCCCGCGAAAGACCTTGGGCTTTGAAAGTCCGGCCAGTAAACTGCAAGCCAGTGTTGCATCGACCGGTTGAGCCCGCCAGACTTTTCAGGAGATTCGGAGTCAACTTCCGATTAGCCGGTTTTACTGACAGTTGAAGATAGATCAACAAATGAAATGGGCGTTGGCCCGTTTCCGACTTGGAACCCGCGACGGTTTTACGCCGGCTTCATGGCAAGTGTGCCCACCGAATCTGCAGGTAACTCGATCGCCGCGGCGCGATCCCTCACCTGCACCTGCACCATCTGAGCGTGCGGCAGCTTGTTGCGCACCAGCAGCACGACCAAGCCGTCGGGATTGAGGAATGCCAAGGCATCGTCGCAGGTGCCGGTCGCTTCGACTCTTCTCGCTCCCACGTCAACAAAATGCGTTAAGTGCTTCAACAGGTAGTAGTCATGGTTGAAGCGATAAGTCTTTGCGCTCCGATTTACACTCACCAACGAATTTTGCGCCCATCCCCAGCTGCTCAGGCCGCCCGTCTCGGTCGAGATGTTCCAGTACATATAAGCGGAGGCGCCGCTGCGAAAGTAGTGCTTCATCAGCTGCCAGCAGTATCCGGTATAGCTCCAGGTATTCGTTCCGTCGCCGCACTCCTGCTCTGACTGATAAATAATCAACGCCGGAAACTCGCGGTGGATCGCTGGCAGCGCATTCTTTCCCGCCCACTGCATTCCCACGCCCTTGACGAACGCTGCCGCTTGCTTATCCGCCATTACCGTCTCGAGCAACTTCGGATTCCCGCGCTCCAGCGTGCCAAAAAATACTTCAACCTCGCGCTTCTGCATCTCCGGCCCGAGGAAATGAATGAAGCGCGCCAGGCCCTCCGGAGTCCACGTGCAGCTGGGAAAGTTCTGGGCGGAGTTGAACTCGTTCTGCGGCATTACCACCCCAACACGAATCCCCTCAGCGCGATACGCGTCGATAAAACGCCCGAAGTACCTCGCGTAGGCGTCGAAGTAACGCGGCTCCTGAATGAACATGTCCTCGCCTTCATGTCCGATCTGATCCGGCCGAATCCCGCTCTCCTTCATCCCCGGATAGGCCTTCGCCTCCGCGTAGAAGCGGTTCCGCTTCATCCAACTCGGCGGGCTCCACGGCGAAGCCCATAGCCGCAGCTTCGGCTGGTACCGTTGCGCGGCATGAATGAAAGGGATGAGAGTTTGGCGATCGTGGTCGATGCTGAAGTGTTTCAGCTCGAAGTCGCCGTCGGTCTCGGCGTAGCTGTAGGCTTCGGTCGCAAAATCGTTGGCGCCGATCGGCATGCGGCAATAGGTGAATCGCGCCCCCGCAGAGGGATCGAAGAGTTCTCGCAAGACGCTTTCGCGATCTTGCTCACTAAGCGCCTGCAGTGAGGTCCATCCCAGCTCGTTGAAGCAAGAGCCGAAACCCTCGATAGGCCGTACTGTTTGGTCCGGCGCCGCGACATTCACATTCAGGTTGAGCATGTCCCAGCTGAACGTGGGCTTGAAGACCTTGCCACTCTGCCACGCACTCGTCTCGGTCGTCGTCACAAAGGTGAGCCGGTCATCTTTGAGCGGCTCTGGAGGCGGCAGCTGGGCCATTGCGTTTCTGAGCCAATGGAACTCCGCAAGACCCACACCCGCAGCCAGCCGGGCCGAACCTGCCAATACCCGCCGCCGACTCCAAAGCTCTCTCCGCATGCTCGACCACCCTTACGTCTTGATCTTTAGCAGAACGCAATCATACAAGCCCGTCCCAGATCGGCTTCCTCGCCAACCGCCGCCGCGCCAGCCTGCTGCCCATCTGCTTCGAACTGTTACGCCGTTCAACCGAACAAGCGACACCATCAAGGGTCGGCTCCGCAACTCAGCAGTGTTCGAACTGGCGTTGCCCACTCTGCGGCGGAACCATGCTCATCATCGAACCAATCTCCGCGGCGCAACTATTACTCCGTTCTCCACCGAAAACTGCCATGTGCGCAGCATGAACCGTTATCCCCCATCTGGATACTTTCGCGTTCATCGGCACGCAGAGCAAAGCCCTGCCTCATTCCGCCTGCAACGGCCTCCTGCGACCGCAGCCGCTCTTCGCCCCGCCCCGGAACGTCCAGCTTCGGTCAACCCCCCGGCGCTCTATCTCACCAACAAGGGTACAAAACATCGGCGATGTCGCAACTGCCGGTATCCATCGGCCCATTCAAATTACATAAGCATCCGCCGACACTGCGGCTTCCTTCAAGTCGCGGTATCTGAAGTGCCCACCTCGCTGCCTATCTCAGCGATGCCTCGTCGCGTGGGCACTTCAGATACAGCCCAAAGACTTCTCGTTAGCGATCCAGTGCTTACCGTAAAGTTTTTCGAATGGGCCATGTGGCTCGGTTCACGTACACGATCCGCCAGGCATGCGCCAGGTGCAGGTCGAAAAACTTGCGCGCACATGCGCCGAGGGTCTGATCGCTTGGATGGAGACCTTGTTTGAAATGCAATCGAAGACAGCGCCGCAATGCGATTCTTAAAAAAGCGCCCGGGACTCCTCAGTCCACCGAGCGCATTTAATACTGGACCTACTTTGATTCCTTCGTGATCGCGTCCGCAGCGTTGCCGGCCACGACCCAGCTTGCCGACCCGGCCACGACGGCTTCATCCTCGAACCAGAGAAATCCGAAGTCGTCGATGCATTCCGGAAAATCGGGCTTAATGATGATGTATCCCGGAATCACGGCGCCCGGAATGTAGGAGTTGTCGGCGCGGTTGTTGCTGTACGTCTTCGTCTTTGAGACCGTACCGACACCAGCTACATACGAAGTGCTGGATACCGGGTGCGTGCCAAGAATGTAGTTGACGGCGCGAAGTGTATATTCGGGACCCACAAGGTCCGGAAACGTTTTGTGCAGAAAGTACATCCGGATGGCCATGTCAACCACGGCGCCCGATCCGCCCCAGGTGCCCAAGCTCGGCGGCACGCCGAACGGGGTGGCGTCCAACTGCTTGTCCAGAGCCGCCACGTATGTTTTCACCGCTTCCCGCATTTGATCTTTCGCGCTCGCGTCCAGATAAGGCAAGGCCCGGACTGCCGTCCAACCGCGCATGCCCATCTGCTGCGGGGTGATCATCTGAGGGAACAACTCCTTCAGACGCGACTTGTATGGCTCGGCGCCATGGGTGGCGATGGTCAATTCCAGAGCGGCATTCCAGTCCAGTCCGACGCCAAAGCCGCCACGGCCGGAGCTGGCCGGAGGAGCTGGTTGTGCGCTGGTCGTGCCGGAACTTGTCGAGGCGGTCGAGCCACCCTGTTGGTTATGGCCACCAGATACCACACCCTGAGAAGCAGCAAGCACGCCGCCTCCGGGAGCACCTGCCGGGGATGCCCCGCCTAAGCCGCCGCCCGCGGGATTCTGCGTTGGGTGAGCCTTCTCGTCGTTCCATGCTTTGATCGCAGTGTCGAGGCACTCTTTCGCTAATGCATCGTCATAGCCTTTCAGCACATCGGCCGCTGCGGCCAGCGCGGCGATAGCCTGCCACTGGAAAAACGGGTTGTTCGTAGTGAAAATCCAACGGTCGTCTGGCCTACCGGAGTAGTCGGCTTTCACTTCGTTCGGGCCGAGCCTCGAATCATAGATGCGGCCGTCGGTCTTCGACGCTCCGTCCCCCACCTGCGTGTACTGGCGCAAATCAGGTTCGTGAGTGCCGCGGATCGCGTGGCCGATATTGTGGAACTGTGCCAGGATAAGCAGTGCGCCGTGCTTGACTTGCTCGACCGTATCCGGCACGCCATCGGGACGGTGCATCTCAACTTCACGCGCGATTTCATCCACCGTAAGCTCGTCGTACCTGAGATCGAATTCGCGATACGCCAGAGCCAGGCTCTGAATCACGCTCAATTGCGCAGGCTCCTCGAGGTCGAAGTCGCCGGCGTCATACCAGCCGCCCACATTCATCCCGGGAATGTGATCGCCGCCTTTCCATTTCCCGTCCGTTGCCGTTGCCTGATTCCATCCGTCGAATTGCTCGCCAACTACTGGCGCCATACGGCCATCATCCAGATGTGAAGCGCCGTGCCACATGCGGTAGCCTTCGCGAACGGAAACGTGATCCATTTGCTCCGCAATGTGATGGTCCAGGCTGTCCTGCCAGATGTTCGCGTAAGCGTCTTTGGCGACGGGGAAGGGCGCCGTACGCTGGTCTGCGTACTCAATAACATAAAACCCGGGGTCCTTGACCGCCGTGAAGTCGAATTTCGAATAGACATAACGCAGCCACGGCGTTGAAGGAGTGATCGGGCCCTCGAACACCGGCTTGTACGATCCGTCCTCCATCAGGCGCAGGACTTTCGCCGTCTTCGGGCTGTCGTACTTCGGATCGAGTTCGAGCACTGCCACTTTGGAGAAACCCGGCGCGTAACCGACCTGGCTGTGCGCGATCATCGGCGGCCGCGTCCAGTTCGGCATCACGTCAGGCCTGATGTGCCAGACGATCGCACCTGTGGTCTTGCCCGAAGGAATCAGCGAACGCAACACGAACCAGCCGTTCTGCGCGCGATTGCGTCCATCGAACAGCATGAGGTTGGACGTATCCGACTTAACGTTGATCCGGGCCAGCGCGTCATCGACTCCCAAGGTGATGCTCGTGCCCTCGGCGAACGGCAGAGGCTGAGTGTATCCCTTGGCCTTATCCCAGTCCTCCAGGTAGTAGGCCTTTTTCGGTTCATCGGGCAGCGGCAACACCTTGACCATCGGATCGTTAGGCGTTCGCGGAAATATGCCAGCTTGGGTTCCGTCCACCAGGTAGGCCTTGCCCATGTAGATCGACGGCAGGAACTCCAGGTTGAAGCCCGCGCGCCCCACCAACTTCTGCGGTAGTGGCTTGTCGAGATTGATGCTAACCTTCACGCCGCCTGGTTCCGCTGCGATTTCCAAGGTGTAGCTAAAATCGAAGGCTGGAAAAGCGAGGTTGGCTGTGAGCCGGTTGTTCGCCTTATCGACCTCGCGCCCTTTGAGGGTTGCCACCAGGTCCCACTGCTCGGGCGTTGGCATCAGGCGCACGTCGCCGTTGGTGGCGATGCGCTGGCCGTGGAGAATCATCTCCATGGCCGTGTTCTTCTGGTCTACGAAGACGGGATGGTACGTACTGTCGTAGAGAAAGACGCTGAAACCTTGCGTGTCGAGGTAATTCTTGTCGGTCACCTTCATGGCGAAATCGGCGCCGAACAGGCTTGGGCCGGAAGTGAGGGCTAAGAGAAGACACACTTTGAGGCGTGTTGTGAGCATAGATTGGAATCAGACTACTCCTTTGCGTGGACCTGACATGACATGCAGACCATCTGGCTGCCTTGGTTCTGAAGTGGAAGAGTCCGACGGTACAGGCCACTATGGCGCGGTCTGCATGACGGGAAAGCGATAGATGACAACGCTGATCGGCGCCACCGACAGGGTGACGGGCGCTTCGCCGATTTCGATTTGCTTGATGTCGGCCTGCGGCGGTTGGCCGACCTTGTTCGCAGCCTCGAGATTGTTGCCAGTCATCCGCCACAGCGTGCCATTGCCGCCGACAGGTACGCCGTCGACAGCCAGATCGAAGTTCTGCTCGGAGTTGGTGGCGTTCACGACAGCGAGGGTGAAGAATTTTTGGTCGGCACTGAGCGCCGCTACCATGTCCAGTGGATATGTAGGGCTGCCGGCGCTCGTGCGCGGCAGGTCATCAACTATGTGTTGCGTCGGAGATGGTTGCGGAGATTTGCCCGTGAGCGCAACGGGGATCGAGCCGGCTCCGAGGCGGTCACCGTACAGCTTGAAGAGCAGACCGCTCGTGTTCAACGTTGCGGCGATCTGGTTGTAATCCAGCGTGGAGACGCCCATGGTGAAAGCCGTCATGCGCAGGAAGTCGGTTTCGCGGAGCATTTCGTTGAAAACCATGGCATAGGCAAGAGCGAGCTTGAGATTGTTTGGCCGCCGGTGTAGGCGTATTCGACATGAAGATGTGCTTCGTCGCAGAGTAGATCGACCGCTCCAGCAAATCGATTATCCGTGAACTGGCCCAAGGACTAGTTTAGAGGTGGTCCGTATTGATCTTCAATGGTCTGAATTTGATCTCTGAAGTCCTTCATCGCCGACGCGTGGTCGTACTCGTTGATGAAGTCGATGGCTTGAACTTTACCGGATTCGATGTCCCAAGCACCGTTCGCCGTATCCTACGTGTGGAGAGTGAAATGAGGAACCGAGGCAACAACGACACCAACAAGGCTATTCAGTTCTTGATCTCGTCTCTTATTGACACGATTGAGCGATTAGCCGTTCGACTAGACGCGACTCGTGCCGCTGTTTTGCACGAGCAATACAACGCCCTACGTCTTCGGGCAGTTCAAGCGGTTCGAGATAGTGATCTCGTCGAATTGACTGAATTAATTGGAGAAGTGTCAGGCAAAGCTGATCTTTAAGTTCTGATTGATTAGTGCATCTTTCTTGGCTACCTCGGTTAGAGGGATTAATCATTAAAGTATTTCGGCCCCACCCACCCACACCGGGTTTGAGGGTTCGCCATTCGGAGAAACACAAAACTTTTGCCTGCGCTGCCGCTGGGCCGAAGGTGCGCTAAACCTGCGCCCTCGCTCTGGGCTGGCCGAAGAGAAGAGGGGGGAAATCGTTACTGCTGAGGCTGGCGGTGGGGGTCCGGGACAACCTCGGCCTGGACAGGGACAGGGGGCGCGAGAGGCTGCGGTGCCGGGAGAACAGAGCGCGACGCGAAGGCGGGATCTGAAGTCAAGCCGACCAGAATCTCCCCTCATTTACGTTTGGGAGTTATAGGAGAATCCATTTCCACAGGGGCTTTCTGTTTGGCAAATGCGCAAATATCCTTGGCAAGAATAGAAGCGTCAAACCGAGAGGAAAAGACATAAGCAACTTCGCCGCTTCTCCGGTACAACGTGGAACTTGCCGAGGAGATTCGCAGGTAGTAATCCGCCGTACCGCGATTGTCGGTTACGGCCAATACTGATGGACACCTTTTCGTAACTTCAACGGACTCGGCCCGAGAGTTCGCGCTTTGGTGATGGAAGCACGAGCCTTGGAGGTCACAGTGAACCGAATCTCCAGTGGTTGCACTTGTGCGTTCCTCAACATAAACTCGCTGGATCGGCCCCGTCGGCTGATCTGACTGGTCTTGGCCCGGAGCGAGCACAAACATTGCGAAGCACGAGAAGCAACATGCGGCTAAACTTTGTTTCGAGACCATGGTTCTTGCGCCTCCTATTCCTTTTGCTCTGGCCTTCCGATACTCGACTAATAAGCCGTTCTTTCGAAACACAAGAGGGCGGACCGTCTCAGAGCCAAACCCGTCCCTCCATCCGTGGCCTACCCAGTTGGACGCCGATTGCCCGCCCCCGATAGCTTGTGCGATGCCGACGATACAATGAAGTTGAGGTGCGTATGCGGCAGTCGTTCCTGCTATCCCGCGCACCGGGGGTACAGGACAACTTCCGTGGACATGAACAGCGGGCGAGGCTCGCGGCTCTGAGGCGCTGCCGGTGGTGATGGGGCCGCGAAGCACCCGGCGCAGGCGTGGGGCGCGTGGGCGGCTCTCTGAGAGCACGGGCTGTGGCTGATCACGGGTGAACGGAAACAACAGGGCGTAACTACTGGGATGGTCCGCCGCCTAACCCCCTGGAGGGTGTAGAGGTGAGTACAGGAGGTGTTCCATGGAGATTCGCACCATCGGTATTGATCTGGGAAAGACGGTCTTTCACCTTGTAGGTCTGAACGCACGGGGTGAAGTCGTGGTTCGCAAGAAGTGCTCGCGGACTCAGCTTCTGCGCTTTACATCGAAGCTTCGCGAGTGCCTGATCGGCATGGAGGCCTGCGGAGGGCCTCATTTTCTGGGCCGCGCTCTGCGGGAACAAGGGCATGACGTGCGCCTGATGCCGGCATAGTATGTGAAGCCGTACGTGAAGACGAACAAGAATGACTACATCGATGCCGAAGCCATCGCCGAAGCTGTAACCCGTCCCACCATGCGCTTTGTGCCGATCAAGACTGACGATCAGCTCGATCTGCAATCGCTGCACCGAATACGCGAACGGTGGGTGAAGGGCCGCACTGCGGTGATCAACCAGATCCGCGGATTGCTGCTCGAGCGTGGCATCACGATGCGCAAGGGACGCAAGCATCTTGAAGCCTCTGTACCCCAGATCCTGGAAGACGCAGAGAACAAGCTATCCGGAGCCTTGCGGGCACTTCGGCACTTCTGACACAACTGCAGGCACAGATGCAGTACCTGCATCGACAGATCGAGGAATCGGACCAGCTGATCGTGCGCATCGCCAGCGAACTTGAACCTGCCGGCGCCTGATGGCGATCCCCGGCATTGGACGGTGATCGCCACAGCTACCATCGCGGCCATCGGCAACGGGGCGGCCTTCAAAAAGGGCCGGGGATTTGCCGCCTGGTTAGGAGTGGTTCCGGGAGAGCACTCCAGCGGAGGCAAGCAACAGCTTACGGGTACCAGCAGACGTGGAAACAAATACCTGCGAAAGCTCTTCGTCCTGGGAGCACATACCGTGATACTGCAGAGGATGAAGCAATCTTCGGGCCTGAGTACGTGGCTGGCTAGTCTGGTATCACGCAAGCAGGTGGCGACCGTGGCCGTAGCCAACAAGATGGCACGCATGGTGTGGGCGGTTCTATGCAAAGGAGAGGCTTATCGCCCGCCGCTCGTACCACAAATAGACGCAGCCTGAACGGCCTGCATATGACGCCTGGCACAAGCGCCAGGCTTGGAAATCGCTGCAGCGATTCCCACATCTGCAGCCCAACGACGACGATCTGAGTTTTGAGAATTCCTGCCAGGTTTGCTGGCGAACTATGAGATGGCAAAACGGTCGATCCCGGCGCTCCCGAAACCTGCACACGGAAAATGCCTACCAAGGCAGCGAAACTAAAAAGGACGAGAGCGCAGCGCATTCCATTCAGGCCAGGAGATCGCTACTCCAACAGAGGCCGGATACATTCGCGCAGACCAATTCCGTCACCTTCATTTTTCGCTTGCAATACGGCGGCGGACCATACATTCCGTGTTAGCGACAAGAACGAAGCCGCAGGCGCCGCGGTCGCTGCAGTGGTGGCTGAGGGGTAGTTTTGAGGCCGGGATAGTGTGAGTCACAGGAGGTACCTAACTGTGACTCACCTTCGCAAAATGATGCTCGAAGAACTCGAGCGTCGCCACTACTCACAGGCCACGACGCGGCGCTATCTGCGCTTCGTGGAGCGGTTCGCCCAACACTTCGGCAAGTCACCGGACAAGCTTAGCCGCGATCCTATCCGCACTTACCAGGCTTATCTGCTCAAGGTAAGGAAGCTGGATCCGGGATCAGTCGAGAACCATGTTGCCGCACTGCGGTTCTTCTTCCTACACACTCTACACCGACATGAGTTTCGCCAGTTCCTGCCTTATCCCAAGACGCGCAGGAAACTCCCCAAGATTTTGAGCCAGGAAGAAGTTACACGCCTGATCGATGCCAGCAGCAGCCTTTTCGAGCGAACGCTGCTGATGGTTCTCTACGGCACAGGGATGCGGCGCTCCGAAGTGGCACGTCTGAAGCTGGCCGATATCGACAGCCAACGCATGGTCATCCATGTCGTGAACGGCAAGGGCGGCAAGGATCGCGACCTGCCTCTGAGCGCGACGCTGCTGGAGACTCTGCGTGCTCACTGGCGCTGGCTCAAGCCGCAGGTCTACCTGTTCCCCTCACGCATGCACCGCGACCGCGAACAGCCGATCACAGACAAGATCGTGTGGCGTGCCTGCACCGAAGCTGCCAACCGGGCCGGCCTCCGCAAGAGAGTCACCCCGCACCTGGTTCGCCACAGTTGGGCGACACACTTGCTGGAAGACGGCACGGACCTGCGCACCATCCAGCTTCTGCTCGGTCATGAGGATCTGGAGGTAACAGCCCGGTATCTTCACCTTTCCCAGCAGCGCCTGCAGCAAGTCGCCA